>Ga0247771_1000070_pt1 | contig 44133 bp, 44 predicted proteins | sample UWRJL197509C6_FD_179948 | JGI IMG/M metagenome (GOLD analysis project Ga0247771, IMG submission 179948) | Plant litter microbial communities from Arlington Agricultural Research Station in Wisconsin, United States - UWRJ-L197-509C-6 | ecosystem: Environmental > Terrestrial > Plant litter >... | reverse complement strand
CCGCGCGCCGGCCTTCTCGGTGAGCCCCACGAGGTCGATCACCTCGTCGACCGGCCGGGGGTTCGGGTAGTAGACGGAGAAGTGCGACACGACCTCCCGCACCGTCAACTCGGCCGCGTCGGTGGCGGACTGCAACACGATCCCGATCCGCGCCCGCCAGTCCCCGGACGGCTTGCCGGGATCCTGCCCCAGCACGTGGACCTCACCCCCGTCCCGCTTCCGGTGCCCCTCGAGGATCTCCACCGACGTGCTCTTCCCAGCCCCGTTGGGCCCCAACAACGCGAACACCTCACCCGCGGCGATGTCGAGGTCCACCCCGTCCACCGCGGCCACCCCGCCGTAGGCCTTCCGCAGGCCCCTGACCCTGATTGCGCTCATAGGACAATCGTGGCGATTACCGCCCTGACCAGGGACGACCTGACGACGGACCGCGGACGTCCACCGATCGGTGGACAAGGACCGTGACGCGCAGTCAGCTGCGCGGGCGAAATTAGCCCACCCGAGAACGCTTTCATCCGGGACGATGGACGTTTCAACAGGTCAGGGGGCTGGCCGTGGCATACGTCCTCTTCGTCGTCAGCGCTCTGGCGGGAGCCGCGGGGTACGCGCTCCTGCGGTGGAGCCGTCCGCGCCCGGTCGAGCCAATCCCCGTCGTCGCTCCCGAGCCTCCCCCGACGCCCTTCCGCGCCGAGGAGCCGCCGCCGTTGCCGAAGCCGTTGCGGGTGACGCTCGTGGTCGTCGAGGGGACCGAGGGGATCACGCTCACGTTGCCGTCGGTCGGGACCGCGGAAGGGGGCACGTACGTGGTGGAGGACGTGGAGGTCGAGCCGCACGACTTCTTCGACAGCTTCGCCACCCGCTCCCGCCAAGCCGCCCACGACCTGCGCTACTGCGACCTCGTGGTGCGCGACGGGCAGGTGATCACCAGGGCGGCGATGCCGCTGGGCGTGCTGATGACGGGCAACCCGGACCTCGTCGACACGTGCGCGAAAGCGCTGGTCGACCCGGCCCACCGGCCCGTGTTCCGCGAGAAGGTCGCCGAGGTCGTGCGCAAGGGCGACGTGCTGCGCTGGCTGGAACGCCACGAACAGGCCCTCGCCCAACCCCTGCCGGAGATGCGCGTCGACACCGCCAACCTCGAAGTCCCGAAACCCCCGTGGAACCCGATGGACCGCGACAGGTGGCCGTTCGTCTTCGAACAGCAACCGGCCGACGACGAGGCGGGCAAGCCGTCGAAGTGACGGCCGGCGGTCAGCCCGCCAGGTCGTCCAGCAGCCTGCCCAGCTTCGCGTGCCTGCGGCGGGACGCGGGCTTGCCGAACGCGTACAGGAACGGCCACTGCGATCCGCCCTCGTAGGCCACGGGCAGGTGCCCGGTCTTCTGGAGCAGACTGTGCCCGACCTGCACCGCGCCCGTCGCCAGGCCGATGGCGCTGAACACCCCCAGTTGCTGGGTGATGACCTCCACCAGAACGGACGACAGGCCCGCGCCGCCGATGATGCCCTCGGTGTTGCCCACCAGGTCAGACCAGTCGTCGCGCAGCCGCCCCCGGTCGAAGTCCTCCTGCAACTTGCGCAGCACCACGCCCTCGGCGCTGTCACCGCGGCTGCCCGCGACCTCCGCGCAGACGCCCGCGAGCCACTTGGTCAGCAGTGCGTGCCCGTCTCCCTTGACGAACGAGTCGAGGGTCGCGCGTGGTCCTTGGAGGCGTTCCATGTGCTCGACGAGGTCGACCACCTGCGCGGTGAGCTCGGCCAGCACGGTCGCGTCCGTCCGAGGGACCACGGCGCCGGGTGGGGCCTGCAGCGACGACATGAGCTCGTGGAACCGGCTCTCCTTCGGTGCGAGGAGGAACGGCGCCCGCGCTCCTGACCGGTCGATCGCGTCCACGTGGTTGTACGCGGGCCGGAGCACGTTGATCGCCAGTTCACGTGGGTTGTCGTAGCGGAGGGCGTGCTGGACGACCCCGACCGGGAGGTCGTGCGAGGCGGTGGGGCCGGTCAGCGCCGCCCGCAGCGTGTCGACGACGTCCGGGTGCCGTTCCACGTATTCGGTGGCGAGCGCCAGCCCCCGCTCGTCGGGGCAGATCGTCACCCGTCGCCGGTGCGGCGGCTCGCTCTCGTCGTTGAGCGCCACGGCGCGGATCGCGTCGTCGACCGCGTTGTTCCACACGGCGCCCGACCAGTGGTGCGAGTCGCGGAACCGCTTGTCCAGCAGCCACTCCCGCCTGCCGATGACGCGGATCCGGCTGGCTTCCACGTGCTTGACGAAGGACTTCTCCGTCACCCGGCACCCCGGACTCCGCAGCAGCGCGCTGGACGGCGACCAGAGGACGAGCGGCGAACTCGTGGCGATCAGGCGGTGGAGGTTGGCGTAGCCGGACTCCCCGTAATCGCTGATGTGGCAGAAGGTGCGGAATAAGTCGCTGTCGTCCATGTCAGTCCGTGACCTTCCGCGAGACGGTGTCGCCGCTCCCATCGTACGGTCGATCACTCGCGACGAAGATCCACAAATCGACCTCGCCGTCGTTGCGGACGGCGTGCGACCAGTTCACCGGCGGTGCGACGGCCACGGCTCCGCGACCGGTGAAGTCCCGCCGCCGCCGGGCCGTGCCGGGGCCCGTGTCCCAGTGCAACGACCACGGACCGCCGTAGACGACGGCGATCAGCTCGCCGCGTTCCAGGTGGTAGTGGTTGCCGCGCACGTGACCAGGGCCGATGGTCGCGATGTGCACGTCTTCGACGCGGCCGATGGCGCGGAGGTGGTCGACCAGCAGGGAGAAGCTCACTCCCCGCTGGTCGCTCGACTCCGGCAGTTCGATGACGTCCACGCGGTCAGGCGATCGTGTCCCAGCCCTCGACGTCCTCGGGGCCGCGGGGCGCGGGGCCGATGTACTTCGCGGACGGGCGGACCAGGCGGCCGGTGCGCTTCTGCTCGAGGATGTGGGCCGCCCAGCCCGCGGTGCGGGCGCAGGTGAACATCGCGGGCATCATGTGCGGTGGCACCTGGGCGAAGTCGAGGATCACGGCTGCCCAGAACTCGACGTTGGTCTCGATCGCGCGGTCCTTGCGGCGTTCGCGCAGCTCCGCCAAGGCGGCCTGTTCCAGGGCGGCGGCTACCTCGTAGCGCTCGGCTCCGAGTTCCTGGCAGGTTCGGCGGAGGACGCGGGCGCGGGGGTCTTCCGCCCGGTAGACGCGGTGGCCGAAGCCCATGAGCCGGTCGCCGCGGTCGAGGATCGCGGACACCACGGCTTTCGGGTCGCCGGTCTTCTCGACCTCGTCGATCATCGGCAGCACCCGCGCGGGGGCGCCGCCGTGGAGCGGGCCGGACATCGCGCCGATGGCGCCGGACATCGCGGCCGCCACGTCCGCGCCGGTCGAGGCGATCACGCGGGCCGTGAAGGTGGAGGCGTTCAGGCCGTGTTCGGCGGCCGACACCCAGTACGCGTCCAGCGCCCGCACGTGGGCCGGGTCGGGGTCGCCGCGCCAGCGCGTCAGGAACCGCTCGGTCACGGTCGTGCACTCGTCGATCCGCGATTGCGGCACGGCGGGCCTGCCGATGCCGCGCGCCGACTGGGCCGCGTAGGACAGGGCCATCACGGAGGCGCGGGCGAGCTGTTCGCGGGCCACCTCCTCGGAGATGTCCAGCAGCGGCTGGTAGCCCCAGATCGGCGCGACCATCGCCAGCGCCGCCTGCACGTCGACGCGCACGTCGCCGGTGTGCACGGGGATGGGGAACGACTCGGCGGGCGGCAGGCCGGGGCCGAAGCGGCCGTCGACCAGCAGGGCCCACACGTTGCCGAAGGTGACCCGGCCGACCAGGTCCTCGATGTCGACCCCGCGGTAGCGCAGAGCGCCGCCGTCGCGGTCCGGTTCGGCGATCTCGGTCCGGAAGGCGACGACGCCTTCGAGCCCTGGACGGAATCCGTCAGAGTCTTCCTGCACCACCTTGTGCACGCCTCCTTCAAAAGCACGGTGCGGCAACACTGCTCCCGGATCCGGGGCGAGGCAATCGCGCCGGGCGGTGTCGTGGGTCACGATCCAGTCAACGATTCAGACCAGGTCGCCCGTTCGGGTTGGTTAACGGCCTGTTTCGGGGGCGCACTCCGAACGGGTCAGGTGATACACCATGACCCATGCATCTCACGCCCCACGAGCGGGACAAGCTCCTCGTCCACGTGGCGGCCGACGTGGCACGTCGGCGGCTCGAACGCGGGGTGCTGCTGAACTACCCGGAGTCGGTCGCGCTGATCACCGCCCACGTGCTCGAAGGCGCGCGGGACGGGCTGACGGTGAGCGAGCTGATGCACAGCGGGCGCACGGTGCTCAGCCGCGCCCAAGTGCAGGACGGCATCCCGGAGATGATCGAGTCCGTCCAGGTCGAGGCGACCTTCCCGGACGGCACCAAGCTCGTGACCGTGCACGACCCGATCAGCTAGGGGGAGCGGTGCGTCCAGGAGAGATCGTCCCCGGCGCCGAGCCGGTGGAGCTGAACCCCGGCAGGCCGCGGACGACGCTGGTCGTCGTGAACAAGGCGGACCGGCCGGTGCAGGTCGGGTCGCACTACCACTTCGCGGCGGTCAACCCCGGTCTGGAGTTCGACCGGAAGGCGGCGTGGGGGCAGCGGCTCGACGTGCCCGCGGGCACGGCCGTGCGCTTCGAACCGGGCATCGAGCGCGAGGTCGTGCTGGTGCCCATCACCGGCCGCCGCGTGGTGCCGGGTCTGCGACCTGAGTGGGCGGGAGAGCTGTGACGAACATCGACCGCGCGCGGTACGCCGAGCTGTTCGGGCCGACGACCGGCGACCGGATCCGCTTGGCGGACACGGACCTGCTCATCGAGGTGACCGAGGACCGCAGCCGCGGCGCGGGCGCGGGCGACGAGGTGATCTTCGGCGGCGGCAAGGTGATCCGCGAGTCGATGGGCCAGGGCATGGCGACCCGCGCCGAGGGCGCGCCGGACCTGGTGATCACGGGTGCGGTGATCCTGGACCACTGGGGCGTCGTCAAGGCCGACGTCGGCGTGCGGGACGGCCGGATCGTCGGCATCGGCAAGGCGGGCAACCCCGACATCATGGACGGCGTCGACCCCGCGCTGGTGATCGGGCCGTCCACGGAGATCATCGCGGGCAACGGCAAGATCCTCACCGCGGGCGGCATCGACTGCCACGTGCACTTCATCTGCCCGCAGATCGTGGACGAGGCCCTGGCGTCCGGCCTCACGACGCTGGTCGGCGGCGGCACCGGGCCCGCGGACGGCACGAAGGCCACGACCGTCACGGCGGGCGCGTGGAACCTCGGCCGGATGCTGACCGCAATGGACGGCATGCCGGTCAACGTCCTGTTGCTGGGCAAGGGGAACACGGTCCGCGACGACGCGCTGCGCGAACAGCTCGTCGGCGGCGCGGGCGGGTTCAAGCTGCACGAGGACTGGGGCACCACGCCCGCCGCGATCGACGCCGCGCTGCGCATCGCCGACGAGTCCGGCGTCCAGGTCGCGATCCACACGGACACGTTGAACGAGGCCGGTTTCGTCGAGTCCACTTTGGACGCCATCGGCGGCAGGTCGATCAACGCCTACCACTCCGAGGGCGCGGGCGGCGGGCACGCGCCGGACATCATCCAGGTGGTGTCCGAGCCGAACGTCCTGCCGTCGTCGACGAACCCGACCCGGCCGCACACGATCAACACGCTCGAGGAGCACCTCGACATGCTGATGGTGTGCCACCACCTCAACCCGTCCGTGCCGGAGGACCTGGCGTTCGCGGAGAGCCGCATCCGGCCGACCACGATCGCGGCCGAGGACATCCTGCACGACATGGGCGCCATCTCGATGATCAGCTCGGACGCGCAGGCCATGGGCCGCGTCGGCGAGGTGATCATCCGGACGTGGCAGACCGCGCACGTGATGCACCAGCGGCGCGGCGAGCTGGAGACGAACCTGCGCGCCCGCCGGTACGTCGCCAAGTACACGATCAACCCGGCCATCGCGCACGGCATCGACCAGGAGGTCGGCTCCGTGGAGGTCGGCAAGCTGGCGGACCTCGTGCTGTGGGAGCCCAAGTTCTTCGGCGTGCGGCCGTCGCTCGTGCTCAAGGGCGGGTTCATCGCGTGGGCCGCGATGGGCGACGCGAACGCGTCGATCCCCACCCCGCAGCCGATCCTGGCGCGGCCGATGTTCGGCTCCCACCCGAGCGCGGCGGCGGCGAGCAGCGTCCACTTCGTGTCGCAGGAGGCGATCGACTCGGACCTCGCGGGCCGGTTGAACCTGATGCGGAAGATGCTGCCGGTCAAGAACACCCGCCGGGTCGGCAAGGAGGACATGCTGCTCAACGACGCCATGCCGCGGGTCCGCGTGGACCCGGACAGCTTCGCCGTGCGCATCGACGACGAGCTGGTCGAGCCGCGGCCGGTGAGCGAACTGCCCATGGCCCAGCGCTACTTCCTGTTCTGATGGACGTTTCCGGCCTGCTGCTGGCGGACTCGCGGTTCCCCGGCGGCGGACACGTGCACTCCGGTGGCCTGGAGGAGGCCGCGGCGCGCGGGCTCGTCACGGGCGAGGCCGACCTGGCCTCGTTCCTGGTCGGCAGGCTGCACACGGCGGGCGAGCTGGCCGCCGTGTTCGCCGCCGCGGCCACGCACGCCGTGCAGCACGGGAAGACGCCGTGGCTGGAGCTGGACGCCGAACTGGACGCCCGCACCCCTTCGCCCGCGCAGCGGAAGTCGTCGCGGGCGCAGGGGAGGGGCACCGCGCGGGCGGGTCGACGGGCGTGGCCGTCGCCCGCGCTCGACAGGCTGTTGACGGACACCCCGCGCCCGCACCACCCGATCGTCCTCGGCGCGCTGACCGCGTTGGCGGGCGGCGAGCCGCAGGACGCGGCGCTGTCGGTCTGCTACCTCGCGGTCAGCGGCCCGGCGAGCGCCGCGATCCGCCTGCTGGGCCTCGATCCCTTCGGGGTCAACGCCGTCCTGGCGCGACTGGCACCGGAGATGCGCGACGTCGCCGCCACGGCGGCGAAGACCGCCGACCACGACCCGCGGGACCTCCCCGCGCCCGGTGCGCCGGGCCTCGACCTCCTGGCCGAGGCCCACGACCGGCACCACCGAGAAGAGGTGCGTCTCTTTGTCAGCTGACCACGAGCACCCGGTCAACTTCGACCCCACCGACGCGGGCCACGACCCGCACCACCACCACGCGCCGATGGGGCGCGCGGTGCGGATCGGCATCGGCGGACCGGTGGGCAGCGGCAAGACCGCCCTCACCGCCGCGCTGTGCCGGGCGCTGGGCGACACCGTGAACCTCGCGGTGGTGACGAACGACATCTACACCACCGAGGACGCGGACTTCCTGCGCAAGGCGGGCGTGCTGGCCGTGGACCGGATCGAGGCCGTGCAGACGGGCTGCTGCCCGCACACCGCGATCCGCGACGACATCACCGCGAACCTGGACGCCGTGGAACTGCTGGAGGAGCGGATCCCCGGCCTGGAGCTGGTGATCATCGAGAGCGGCGGCGACAACCTCACCGCCGTGTTCAGCCGCGGCCTGGTCGACCGGCAGATCTTCGTGGTCGACGTGGCGGGCGGCGACAAGGTGCCGCGCAAGGGCGGCCCCGGCGTCACCACGGCCGACCTGCTGGTGATCAACAAGATCGACCTCGCGCCGCTCGTGGGCGCGGACCTGGACGTCATGGCGTCCGACGCGCACCGGATGCGCGGCGACCTCCCGGTGATCAGCCAGTCGCTCGTCGCCACGCCGAACGCCCCGGACGTGGCGAGCTGGGTCCAGACCCAGCTGCACGACTGCACGGTGGCCGCGGCCCCGGCGTCCAGGTAGGACACCCGTGAAGGCGCAAGCCCGGCTCGTCGTGGAGCGGGACGCGGACGGCCGCAACGTCGTCCGCGACCTGCGGTCCATGGCGCCCATCACGCTCGTGCCGCACCGGAGCCGGATCAGGTCCGCGAACGAGCCCGCGCTGGTGCACCTCGTCAGCTCGGTGACCGCGCCGCTCGGTGGTGACGACCTCGAACTCGACGTCGTCGTCGCCGACGGCGCGCACCTCGTCCTGCGGGGCGTCGCGGCCACTGTGGCGCTGCCCGGACACCTCCCAGGGGGGAGCCGCGCTCGCGTCCGGATCGAGGTCGGCTCGAAGGCCAGCGTCCAGTTCGTCCCGGAGCCGACGGTCGTCACAGCGCGTGCACGGCACGAGGCGGAGTTGATCGTCGAGCTGGCCGCGAGCGCGCTGCTGCGCACGCGCGAGGTGTTGGTCCTCGGAAGGGCGGGTGAACGGCCGGGGTCGCTGACGAGCTCCGTGCGAGTGCGCCGCGACGGGGGCCCGCTACTGGACCAATCACTCCGGATCGGCACCCCGTCCCTCGACGCGAGCGCCGCGCACCTCGCGGGCCGACGCGTCCTGGGGACGGAAGTCCTGTGCTGGGGCGAAGATCCGGCCGAACCGTTTTCACACGATTGGTGGTCACTCGTCCCGCTGGCGCGGGGCGGGAGCCTCGCGACCTCGCTCGCGGGCGACGCCGTGACGGCTCAGGCGTGGCTCGAGGCGGCACTGGATGTTCACCCTGGATGGCGTTCACGTGTCGGCTGATCATCTGACTCGATCACGTTCGCGATTCAGAAGAATTGATCACACGCACAGTGACCATCCAGGTGGGACGGATCACCAGCCAGGCGGTTCCGCACAGGGCCCGGAACCCGTACGGTCGCCACCCACGGGGTGCCACGAGTGCCTGCTCTCCCAGGGAGGTTTCGCCGATGTCGGAGACGAATATCGCACTGCCGTCGATGCGGGTGTCGTACGAACAGGGCTCGCTGACGGAAGACGATCTCGCCGCCACGTGGCACGAGCAGTTGCAGCTGTGGCTGGACCAGGCGACCGGCGCCGGACTGCCCGAGCCCAACGCGATGGTGCTCGCCACTGCGGACACTGAGGGGCGCCCGTCGTCCCGCACGGTCCTGGCCAAGGGACTGGACGTCCGCGGGCTGGTCTTCTTCACCAACTACACCTCCTCCAAGAGCCACGACCTGATGGCCACGCGCTACGCCTCGGCGACGTTCCCGTGGTTCGCCATGCAGCGGCAGGCGCACGTGCGCGGCACGGTCGAGAAGGTCGGCCCGGTGGAGACCGCGGAGTACTGGAACAGCCGCCCGCGCGGTTCCCAGATGGGCGCGTGGGCGTCCCCGCAGTCACGGGTCGTGTCGGGTCGCTCCACTTTGGAGAGTGCCCTGCACAAGATCGAGCGCCAGTTCGCCGATTCCGAGCGAGTACCGGTTCCCCCGCACTGGGGTGGCTGGCGCATCCGCCCGGAGGAGGTCGAGTTCTGGCAGGGCCGTCGGGACCGGATGCACGACCGGCTCCGCTTCCGCCTCGGCCGCGACGGCTGGGAGTTGCAGCGCGTAGCGCCGTGACCTGTGCGACTTCACCCGCTCACGACTCGTTAGTTGTCCTAAGCTAACGAGTCGTGAGCGGTTTGCTGCGCAAGGTCGCCATCGACACGAGACCACTGAAGATCGTCGCCTACCGACGGCTGTGGTTGTCGACGGTCGTGACCGCCGTCGGCAGCCAGCTCACCGCCGTGGCCGTCCCGAAGCAGGTGTACGACCTCACCGGGTCGTCCGGCTGGGTCGGCATCGCCGCCGCCGTCGCGCTGGTCCCGCTGCTGATCTTCGGCCTCTACGGCGGGGCCGTGGCCGACGCGGTCGACCGCCGCAAGCTGCTCGTCGTCACCAACGCCGGCATCGCCGTCACGTCCGTCCTGCTGTGGTTGCAGGCCGCGTTCCACGTCGAGTCCGTGTGGCTCATCATCGCCCTGCTCGGCCTCCAGCAGGTGTTCTTCGCTCTCAACGCCCCCGCGCGCAGCGCGGTCATCGCCAGGCTGGTCCCGGCCGAGCTGATGGCCTCCTCCGTGGCCCTGAACAGCACCGTCATGACGTTCGGCGCGGTGCTGGGGCCGATGCTCGCGGGCGCGCTCATGCCGGTCGTCGGCCTGTCGACGCTCTACCTGGTCGACGCCGTCGCCCTCACCATCACGATCTACGCGGTGTTCCGGCTCCCCTCGATGCCCCCGCTCAGCGGCCAGTCCCGTCGGGCCGGGATCCGCGACGTGCTGGACGGCTTCCGCTACCTCGGCACGCAGAAGCTGCTGGCGGCGTCGTTCCTGCTGGACATCATCGCCATGGTGTTCGGCATGCCGCGCGCCCTCTTCCCGGAGATGGCCGAGAAGACGTTCGGCGACCCGCCCGGCGGCGGTCTGGCGCTCGGCTGGCTGTTCGCCGCCGTCCCGCTGGGCGCGATGGCGTGCGGGCTGCTGTCCGGCTGGCTGACCAGGCTGGACCGGCACGGCGCGGGCGTCACCCTCTCCGTCGTCGCCTGGGGTGTGGCGATCATCGGGTTCGGCCTGTCGCACTCACTGTGGCTCGCGGTCGTGTTCCTGGCGCTGGCCGGGGCCGCCGACATGGTCAGCATGGTGTTCCGCGGCGCGATCCTGCAGAACGCTGCCACCGACGAGATGCGCGGCCGGATGCAGGGCGTGTTCATCGTCGTCGTGGCGGGCGGGCCGCGGCTCGCGGACCTGCTGCACGGCACCACGGGAGCCATCGCCGGACCCGGTGCGGCCGTGGCGGGCGGTGGCGTGCTGGTCGTGGTGTTCACGATCATCGCCGTGCTCGCCCTGCCCGCCGTGTGGCGCTACCGGTTCACGCCCGCGGAAGAGCCCGCCACCACGACCCCGTCCTAGCCGGAAGAGTCGGACGAGCCGGCCGGTCCGAGGTGCAGGCGCGTGCGGTAGGCGTCCGACCGGGAGGACAGCAGCAGGCGAGCGGGTCCGTGGTGGACCGGGACCGCGCAGCCCTCGCCGGACAGCAGCGCCCCGGCCAGGAGGCCGACGGACTCGGGGTCGAGCTTCAGCACGAGGTGGGCGGCCGGGTCCTCGCGGGGGATCACCTCCTGCCACGCAGGTAGGTCTCCGTCTTGGCGGTGCTGAAAGCGCGGTCCCCGAGCGCGTTCCAGGTCTTCTCGAAGGCCTCGACCCGCTCCTCGTCGTCGAGGACCACCGTGGAGAGCCTGGTCTCCAGCAGCACCAGGCTGGTCTCCTCGACGTGGTCGATGATGGCGAACGGGCCGGTCAGGCCGGGGTGCAGGCCTGCGGCGGTCGGGATGACCCGGACCGACACGTTGGGCAGTTCCGCGAGGTCGGCGAGGCGGCGCAGCTGGCGGCGGTGGGTTCCGGGATCGCCGAAGGGACGGTCCAGCACGGACTGGTCGACGAGGACGTCCAGCAGCGCGGGCTTGGTGCGGGTGAGCGTGTTCTGCCGCGCCATCCGACGCGCCGTCGCCGCGTCCACCTCGGCGTGGCTCAGCTCCGGGCCCGTCTCCCGGATGATCGCCCGCGCGTACTCCGCGGTCTGGAGCAGGGCGGGGACCAGCAGCGGCTCGTAGTTCCGCAGCGCGGCCGCGTCCTCCTCGAAGTCGACCCACTCCGGCCGGTCGCCACGGCCTCCACGCCCCACCGCCCGCCGCGCCGCGTCGAGCAGCGCCTCGCGCGACGGCGGGGGCACGCGGTAGTGGTCGAGCAGCCTCTCCAGCTCCTCCACGCGGATGCCCGCGGCCGCCGTCTCCCACCGGCTCACCCGGCTCGCCGAGACGCCGAGCGCCGCCGCGACCTCGGCTCCGCTGCGCCCCGATCCCCGCCGGAACCGGCGCAGCGCGAGCGCGATTCTGCGGGAGTGCGCGGGCGGTCCGGCGCGTTTTTCCATGCAATTCATCCTAACTGTGGACCAATGGTCCAGCCATTACCCGATCAGGCGAGGATGGGAATTCCCCGGAAATCGCACTCCGCGTCGGAATGGGCGACGGGTCGCGGTAACGGTGTTCGGGTGTCCGAAGGTGGTCACCCCGCGTGAGTAGGCCCACCAGGTCATCTCCTGCGTGGAGGCCGACCGGCCGGCGGGCGAAAAGGACGAATCAACCTTAAGGTTTGCCCAATCGGGAGTCGTCCGACTACCGGCTGTTCATGTGATGCGGCACACTCCCCAAGTATGGCGGACGCGACGAGCGCACCGGCGCAACCGGAACTGAAAAGGGCCATCGGTCCCAAACTGCTGCTGTTCTTCGTGATCGGGGACATCCTCGGTACGGGTATCTACGCACTCACCGGAAACGTGGCGGGCAAGATCGGCGGCGCCTTGTGGCTGCCTTTCCTGCTCGCGTTCGTCGTCGCCTTCCTGACGGCGTTCAGCTACCTCGAACTCGTCGGCAAGTACCCGAGGGCCGCGGGGGCGGCGCTGTACACGAACCGGGCGTTCGGGATCCAGTTCCTGACGTTCATGGTCGCGTTCGCGGTGATGAGCTCGGGCATCACGTCGGCGGCCTCCGCGGCGCTGGCGTTCGGCAAGACCTACCTCCAGGCCGTGCTGCGGGAGTTCTTCTCCGACTCCGTCGCGGTGCCCGCCACGCTGGTGGCGATCCTGTTCATCGCCGGGCTCGCGGCGGTGAACTTCCGCGGGGTGTCGGAGTCGGTGAAGGCGAACGTCGTCCTCACCTGCATCGAGCTGTCCGGCCTGCTGATCATCATCGGCATCGGGATCTGGGCCGTCGTGCAGGGCGACGGCGACCCGAGCCGCCTCACGCAGATCGACCCCGCGCCCGGCCAGGGCGCGCTGCTGGCGATCACGTCGGCGACCGCGCTGGCGTTCTTCGCGATGGTGGGGTTCGAGGACTCGGTCAACATGGCCGAGGAGTGCCGCGAGCCGGTGCGGATCTTCCCGCGCGCCATGCTCCTGGGCATGGGGGTCGCGGCGGCCATCTACGTGCTGGTGGCGATCACCTCGTCGCTGCTGATCCCGGCCGACGAGCTGGCGAAGTCGGGCAGCGGGGCGCTGCTGAAGGTCGTCACGGTCGGCGCGCCCGGTTTCCCGCTGTGGCTCTTCTCGCTCATCGGGCTGTTCGCGGTCATCAACTCGGCGCTGATCAACATGCTGATGGCGAGCAGGCTGCTCTACGGCATGTCGAACGAGAAGATCATCCCGAAGTTCTTCGGGGTCGTGCACCCGGCCCGGCGGACGCCGTGGACGTCGATCGTGTTCACCAGCGGCATCGCCGTCGTCCTGGTGTCCTTCGTGGACATCGCGCAGCTCGGCGGCACCACGTCGTTGCTGCTGCTGATCGTGTTCACCATCGTCAACATCGCGGTGCTGGTGCTGCGCAAGGAGAAGGCCGACCACGAGCACTTCCGCGCGCCGACGGTCGTGCCGGTGCTGGGCGCGGTCACCTGCGCGTTCCTGGCCAGCCCGTTGTCGGGTCGGCCGTGGGCCGACTACAAGATCGCGCTCTACCTGCTCGGCGCGGGCGTGGTGCTCTGGCTCGTCAACTACTTCGTCCACGGCAAGACCGAGGAGTTCGATCCGGAGAAGTTGGCGAAGTAGTCTTTTTGTCAACCCCTATTGAGACCCCGGAGTCCGTTTCGCCTCCGTGAAACGGACTCCGGGTGGCGTTTATCGGGAGTCGTGCCATCATTCCCCCGTGGTCGACTACTTGATTTCCCAACGCGATGAACGGGCGGAGCGCGCCGAACAGGTCGCCGCCGTCCGGGAGACCTACAGCTACAACATGGAGATGGGTTTCCCCGTCGCCGCGGGCACGACCGAGGACGACGGTCCGGCGCTGCGCTGGCAGATCAAGTCGTTGGAGGCGCAGGAGAGGCTGCGGATGAACCTCCGCGTGCTCAAGCGCCGCGGGAAGTGGAACTTCGTCAACGACCTCCAGCCGCTCGCCCCGATCAAGCTGGCGTCGATGATCCGCGCGGACGACATGGCGGGCATCGTCGACTACTTCATGCCCGTTCCCGGCGGAATCGTCGGCGACGTCCGGGAAAAGAGCCTCCAGGACTTCCGAGACGTATTCGCGTTGTCCCAGCCGCCCTCGATCGTGGAACGGTTCCGGAGTGACGAGTACTTCGCCGAGTGCTTCGTCGCGGGCCCCGATCCGACCCGGCTGAAGCGGATGACCGCGATTCCGGGGAAGTTCCCGATCACGTCCGAGCACCTGACCGCGCTGCCCGAGTTCGCCACCGACGACCTCGACACCGCGATCGCGGCGGGCCGCGTCTACTGGGTCGACTACGAGGCGATGCTGGAGCTGGACGACGGCGTCCACCCGCAGGCGCAGAAGTACATGTACTCGCCCGTGGTCGCGTTCTGCGTGCCGCGGCGGGGCGGCGCGCTGCGGCCGTTCGCGATCCAGACCGGGCAGGACCCGGCGGGCCGCGAGGTCTACACGCCCGCCGACGGCCACTCGTGGAGCCTGGCCAAGAACTGCGTGCTCGCCGCGCACAACACCTACCACGAGGTGTTGACGCACCTGGGTTTCACGCACCTGATGAGCGAGCCGGTGTTGCTCGCGGCCGTGCGCAACTTCGCCGCCAACCACCCGGTGTGCGTGTTGCTGCGCAGGCACTTCGAGGGCACGTTCTCGATCAACAAGCTGGCCGTGGAGCTGCTGATCCAGCCCGGCAAGGCCGTGGAGTACCTGATCGGGTCCGACCTGAAGTCGACCTACCCGTGGCTGGCGAAGCACCGCGCCAACCACTCGTTCCGCGACAACTACCTGCCGACCAAGCTCGCGAGCAGCGGCACGGACGGGCAGCAGCGCCTGCCGCACTTCCCGTACCGCGACGACGGCCTGCTGGTGTGGAACGCGATCTCGGCGTGGGTGACCGACTTCGTGTCCGCCTACTACCGCGACGACAACGACGTGCGCGCCGACCACGAGCTCCAGGCGTGGGCCGCGGAGGTCGCGACGGCCGGTCAGGTCCGCGACTTCGGCGCGACGCCCGGCCAGATCGGCGACCTGCACGACCTGGTGGAGATCCTCACCATGGTGATCTGGACCGCGGGCCCGCAGCACGCGGCGGTGAACTTCGCGCAGAAGGACCACATGGCGTTCCTGCCCGCGAACCCGCTCGCCGGGTACACGCCCGAGCCGAAGGGCAAGGGCCACACCGAGGCCGACTGGCTGGCGAACCTGCCGCCGCTGGACGTGGCCGTGCAGCAGTTCTGCGTGATGACGTTCCTCGGGTCCATCCACCACACCGTGCTGGGCGACTACGAGGACGACTTCCGCGGCGGTCCCGCGAGCGGCGCGCACCAGCGCTTCCTGACCCACCTGACGAGCGTCGAAGACGAGATCAAGGCCCGCAACCGGAGGCGAACCATGCCCTACGAGTACCTCCAGCCGTCCCTCATCCCCAACAGCACCAACATCTAAGGCGATGACCGAACCCAGCACCGCGTGGCGGGAAGTCGTCGCGCCCGACGAAGAGCGCCGCCACGCCAAGCAGGCCGAGGCGTTCACCGCCATGCAGCTCCGCAAGTCCGCCGAGTTCGGCGTGGGCAGGGCCCTGCACCGCAGGCAGCGGCTGGCGCTGCGGGCGACCCTGGAGGTCGCGGCCGACCTGCCTTCGTTCGCCCAGCACGGCATTTTCGCCTCGGCCGCGACCTACGAGGTGTGGCTGCGGCTGTCCAACGGCGGTTTCGACGTGGCCCCGGACAGCAAGCCGGACATCCGCGGCTTCGCGATCAAAGTTCTCGGCGTGCCAGGGGAGTCCGTGTTCGGCGGCCCCGCGGCCTCGCAGGACTTCGCGCTGATCAACCACGAGCACTTCAGCTCGTCGACCAGCGAGGAGTTCACCGCCATCACGACCGGCGCCGGCGGGGGAGCGGTCGGCGTGCTCAAGGCCGTCGTGCGCTCGCCGCGGATCGTCGGCGGCCTGAAGGAGGTCGTGGGCGCGGTCCGCAAGCCGTTCGGCGGCTTCGCCACGGAGTACTTCTTCAGCGCCGCCCCGATCAAGTGCGGCCCCTACGCCGCACGGGTCCGCGTGCTCGCGGCGTCGACCGACGTGAACCCCGCGGCTCACGAGGACTGGCCCGCCGACGTGTACGGCAGGCTGGCCACGGCCCCGCTCGTCCACGAGGTGCAGCTCCAGTTCTTCCTGGACGAGGAGCGGACGCCGATCGAGGACGCGGCGGCCACGTGGGACTCGCCGTACGTCACGGTCGCTCGGCTGGTGATCCCCCAGCAGGAGCCGGACGAGGCGTTCGCGGCCGAGGTCGAGGCCGCCCGCTTCGACCCGTGGAACGCCGTCGTCGACCACCGCCCGCTCGGCGAGGTGATGCGCGCCCGCAAGGTCGCGTACCGCCCCAGCCAGGAGAACCGGGGCGCGGACTAGGACTCCGTTCGCCGGTGGCCCGGACGGGTCACCGGCGAACGACGCGTCGAAGCGGCACGACGTCCGCCGCCTAGACAGTGCCCGCCAGCGCGGGCAGGAGGTCGCGGAACGTGCGGCCGGAGGCGGGGATGCCGAGCGCGGTCATGGTCCAGCCCGCGCCGTCGCGGGACAGCTTGGCCATGATCTGGGCGGTGTGCCTGCCCGAGCCCGTCAGGTTGAACTTGGCGATCTCGGTGTCGCCTCCGGTCTCGTCCAGCAGCCTGCACGAGGCGTTCTCGATCTGCGAGAAGTCCTGTCCGGTGAACGAGTTCACCGTGAACACCAGGGTCTCCACCGCCGCCGGGAGGCGGGACAGGTCGACCTGGATGGACTCGTCGTCGCCCTCGCCGTCGCCGGTGAGGTTGTCGCCGGTGTGGCGGACCGCCCCGTCCTGGCTGACGAGCTGCTTGAACCACACCTGGTCGACGAGCACGCCCGCCGCGTCGAACAGCAGCGCGGACGCGTCGAGGTCGATCGACTGGGCGCGCGAGCCGAACAGGCCGCGCTTCTTCACGGCGTCCCACCCGAGGCCCATGCGGACCTTCGTGAGGGCGCCTCCGCCGCGCTTCTCCAACGAGACGCGCTGGCCCTTGGTCAAGGTGACGGTCATGGTCTTCCTCCTGGTGTCACTTGCTGCCCGCGGTCCACCGCAGGCCCCAGCCGTAGGTCTCGTCGAGCAGCCGCTGGCCGCCGTTGAGGTAGGTCACCTCGTGGCGCACGGACAGGCCGTCGCCGGTGGGTTCGAGCATCGCGACGGCGCACATCCGGGCGTCCGCGCGCGGTTCGTCCAGGCGCACCTCGACCTGCGGGCCGGACACCGGGTGCAGCGTCACGACGCCGTCGGCCTCGGCCCAGTTCGGGACGCCCTCGTAGATGAACGCGAACACCAGCACGCGGCGGATCGCCTTGACGTGCCGGAGGTCGACGAACAGGTTCTCGCCGCCGGAGTTCGCGCCGGAGCGGTCGTCGCCGTCCAGCCGGATCACCGGGTCGCGCACGCCGTCCGGGCTCGCGGTGAACGCGTTGCCGAGCGCCTGCACGACGCCCTTGGAGCCGTCGGTGAACTCGTAGAGGCAGCCGAGGTCGAGGTCGATCGCCGGGCCGGAGGTGAACCGGTCGAAGAAGCCGGTCTTGGCGGGGCGGGCGTTCCAGTTCAGGTTGACCCGCAGGACGCCGGTCGTGCCGCTCTGCTTGGCCAGGGAGACCGTGCGGGCCGAGCGGGTGAGGGTGATCTTGTTCAGCGAGACGGGACGGGAGCGCTTGGTGTAGTCGATGGCCATGACTCGCCCTTCTGGTCGGGGGACCGGCGGTTGCGCAGGACCGAGGAGAGGAACGCCACGCCGATGAAGCCGATCCCGACCAGACCGGTCACCACCTCGGGGACCTCGAAACCGATGGTGCACAGCAGGAGCACGGCCAGCGCGCCGATCGCCCACTGGGCGCCGTGCTCCAGGTAGACGTACTCGTCGAGCGTCTTCTGCCGGACGAGGTACACCGTCAGCGAGCGGACGAACGACGCGCCGATCAGGCCGAGGCCGACGGCGATGACGATCGGGTCGGAGGTGATGGCGAACGCGCCGACCACGCCGTCGAAGCTGAACGACGCGTCGAGGACTTCCAGGTACAGGAAGGAGAAGAACGCGGCCTTGCCCGCCTTCGCCACGAGTTCGCCGTTGCCGCTCGGTTCGAACACGTCGCCGAGCGCCTTCACCAGCACGTAGGTGACGAGCCCGAGGACGCCGGACACCATGACGGTCGCGGCCTTGCCCTCCGGGGCGAGCTTGAACGCGGCGAGCGTGACCGCGACCAGCGCCACCACGACCGAGAGCTGGTTGAGCTTCCCGAGCCGGGCGAGCGGCCGTTCCAGCCAGCTCAGCCAGGTGACCTCGCGCTCCTCGAACACGAAGTCGCAGAACAGGGACAGCAGGAACACCCCGCCGAACGCGGCGATCGCGGGGTGGGCCTCGTGCAGCAGGTAGCCGTACGTGCCCTCGACCGACGGGTCGCCCTTGGCCATCGCCAGCTCGATCGCGGACGCGGGGGACATCTGCGCGGAGATGCCGACGATGAGCAGCGGGAACGCCAACCGCATGCCCACCACGGCGATGAGGATGCCGAGCGTGAGGAACAGCCGCTGCCAGAACGGGTTCATCGACTTGAGCACGGTCGCGTTGACGACCGCGTTGTCGAACGACAGCGAGACCTCCAGCACGCCGAGGATCGCCGCGATCAGCAGGCCGGTCGGGCCCGCGTAGAGGTACGCGGCCGTGAGACCGACCGCCGTGAGGAGGAACGAGCCGCCGAAAGTCCTGAGGAACATGGCTTTCCTTCGCTTCGGATCCGGCCGAGCACGGTGGTGGTGAGCCGGGGCGGCCCACCACCGTCGCGACGGCTAGCCGATGTTGACGCCGAAGTCGCGGGCGATGCCTTCGAGGCCGGACGCGTAGCCCTGGCCCACGGCGCGGAACTTCCACTCGCCGGAGGAGCGGTACAGCTCGCCGAAGATCATCGCGGTCTCGGTGGACGCGTCCTCGCTGAGGTCGTAGCGGGTCAGCTCGGCGTCGCCGTCCTGGTTGACCACGCGGATGAACGCGTTGCGCACCTGGCCGAACGAGTGCCCGTGCTTCGCGGCCTCGTGGATCGACACCGGGAACACGATCTTGTCGCAGTCGGAGGGGACGCTGGACAGGTCGACGACGATCTTCTCGTCGTCACCGTCGCCGCCACCGGTCAGGTTGTCGCCGGTGTGCTCGACCGAGCCGTCGGGGCTGCGCAGGTTGTTGAAGAACACGAAGTGCGCGTCCGACATGACCTTGCCGGACTCGTTCACCATCAGCGCGCTGGCGTCGAGGTCGAACTCGACGCCGCTCGTGGTGCGCTCGTCCCAGCCGAGGCCGACGACGACGGACTTCAGTCCGGGGGCCTGCTTGCTGAGCGAGACGTTGCCACCCTTGGTGAGCATGACGGACATGTGCTGCCTCCTGAACGCGATTGTTTCGATGTGCCGCCAATGGGAAAGCGTCACGCCGGATTGCGCCGCTTTTCCGATTGCTGCTCCTGTATCGGTGGCGGTCCGGAAAACGTAACGCCTTGTTCCCGGACTATTTTTGCGGATTTCCGGCGGCATGTTAGACGCAATTCCCTGAAATGAACGTGCCAATTAGTGGACAGAAGGCACCGCGGTTCGCCGTCCACCGCGGGCCCCGTCCGACTAGGCTTTCGCCATGCTGGAGATCTCCTACGGCGCGTCGCGTGCCGTGATCGCGCGCACGGGCGCCGGGCTTCGTTCCTTCGAGGTGGACGGGGCGCCGTACGTCGAGACCTACGACGACGAGCCGCCGATGGGCTGCGGGGCGGTGCTCATCCCGTGGCCGAACCGGACCGCGGCCGCCACGTGGACGTTCGGCGGGGAGCCGCAGCACCTGGAGGTCACCGAGCCCGCGCGCGGCAACGCGATCCACGGGCTCGTGCGGCACGCCGAGTGGGACGTCGTCGAGCACACCGGGTCGCTGGTGTCGCTGGAGACCACGATCGCCGCGCAGGCCGGGTGGCCGGTGCCGCTGCACGTGACGACGAGCTACGCGCTCGACGAGAACGGCCTCACGGTGGCGCACGGCGTGCACAACGTGGGCGACCGCTCGACGCCGTTCGGGGTCGGCACGCACCCGTACCCGCGGGCCGGGTTGTCCGAGAACGACGACTGCACGCTGAAGCTCGCCGCGACGACCGTCGTCCCGGTCGACGCCGACTCGATGATCCCCAACGGCGCTCCGCAGCACGTCGGGGGCACGGAGTACGACTTCCGCGAGGCCCGTCCGCTCAAGGGCGTGCAGCTGGACACCGCGTTCGGCGGCTGCGAGCCGGGGCCGGACGGGCTGGTGCGCCACGAGGTGCGCGGGCCGCGGCAGAGCGTGGAGCTGTGGGCGGACCCGGACTTCAAGTGGGTGCAGGTGTACACGCCGGACGCGTTCCCCGGTCGTGGTCGCGCGGTCGCGATCGAGCCGATGACGTGCCCGCCGGACGCGTTGAACTCGGGTGTCGACCTGATCGTGCTCGCGCCCGGCGAGGCGTGGGCGGCGCGCTGGGGCGTGCGACCGTTGGCGTGAGCCGGGGAATCCCGTTAGCGTCGCTAAGTATGAATGTCGCTATCACGGGTGGATATGTCGTTCCGGTCGACGGGGACCCCATCGAGGGCGGAACCGTGCTGGTCCAGGACGGCAAGATCGTCGCCGTCGGGGCAGAGGTGGAGATCCCCGACGGCGTCGAGGTCGTGGACGCCGCCGGGTCGTGGGTGCTGCCGGGCTTCGTCGAGGCGCACGGCCACATGGGCGTGCACGAGGAGGGAGAGGGCTGGGCGGGGCAGGACACCAACGAGATGACCGACCCCAACGGCGCCAGGATGCGCGCGTTGGACGCCATCAACCCGGACGACCTCGGATTCCGGGACGCGTTGTCCGGCGGTGTCACCACGGCCAACGTGAAGCCCGGTTCGGGCAATCCGATCGGCGGTCAGACGGTCGCGCTGAAGATGTGGGGCCGGACCGTCGACGAAATGCTGATCCGCGAACCGGTCTGCGTGAAGAGCGCGCTCGGGGAAAACCCGAAACGCGTTTACGGCGACCAGAAGAAGCTCCCGTCGACCCGCCAGGGCGTGGCCGCGGTCATCCGCGACGCGTTCACCAAGGCGCAGGACTACAAGGCCCGCCGCGAGCACGCGTCGGCCGAGGGCAAGCCGTTCGACCGCGACAACACCCTCGAGGTGCTCGTGCGCGTGCTCGACCGGGAGATCCCGTGGGCCCAGCACTGCCACCGCGCCGACGACATCGCCACGGCGCTGCGGCTGGCCGACGAGTTCGGCTACCGGCTGGTCGTCAACCACGGCACCGAGGGTCACAAGATCGCGGACCTGTTGGCGGAGAAGGGGATCCCGGTCGTCATCGGGCCGCTGTTCACCACCCGCTCCAAGGTCGAGCTGCGCGAGCGGTCGCTGCGCAACCCCGGCATCCTGGAGCGCGCGGGCGTGGAGCTGGCGATCACCACCGACCACCCGGTGATCCCGATCCACTTCCTGGTGCACCAGGTGACCCTGGCCGTGAAGGAGGGCCTGGAGCGGTCGACCGCGTTGCGGACGATCACCACCACGCCCGCCAAGATCCTCGGCCTGGACGACCGCGTGGGCTCGCTCAAGCCCGGTCTCGACGGCGACGTGGTGATCTGGTCCGGCGACCCGCTCGACGTGCTGAGCCGCGCGCTGCGGGTGTTCGTGCAGGGCCGCGAGGTCTACACGTTCAACCACGCCACCGGTGTCGGTGACGTGGTCGACCCGTTCTACCAGGACGTGCGCTAGAGCTTGCGGAGCGCGCGACCGATCACCAAGCGCTGGATCTGGTTCGTGCCCTCGAAAATTTGCAGCACCTTCGCTTCCCGCATGTACCGCTCTACGGGGAAGTCGCGGGTGTAGCCTGCTCCGCCCAGCACCTGCACGGCGTCGGTCGTCACCTTCATCGCCATGTCCGTGGCGACGAGCTTGGCGATCGACGCCTGCCGCTGGAACGGCAGCCCGCGGTCCTTGCGGCGGGCCGCCTCCAGGTACGTGGCGCGGGCCGACTCCACGCCCGCGGCCATGTCCGCCAGCAGGAACTCCAGGCCCTGGAACTCGATGATCGGCTTGCCGAACTGCGTGCGCTGCTTGGCGTACGCCACGGCCTCGTCCAGCGCGGCCTGCCCGAGGCCCACGGCGCACGCGGCGATGCCGAGCCTGCCGGAGTTCAACGCGTCCAGCGCGATCTTCAGCCCGTCGCCCTCGACCCCGATCAACCGGTCCGCGGGCACCCGCGCGTCCTCGAAGCGGAGCTGCGCGGTGACGGATCCGGTCAGGCCCATCTTCCGCTCCGGCGCGGCGGCCGTGATGCCGGAACCGTTCTCCGCCAGGAAGCAGCTGATGTCCTTTTCGGACGTCCGTGCCATCAGCGTGTAGAAGTCGGCCACGCCCGCGTGGGTGATCCACGCCTTGGTGCCGTTGACGACGTAGTCGTCGCCGTCGCGCACCGCGCGGGTCGACAGCGCGCCCGCGTCCGACCCGGCGTGCGTCTCGGACAGCGCGTACCCGCCGAGCAGGTCGCCTTCCAGCAGCGTCGGCAGCCACCGGTCGCGCTGCGCGGGCGTGCCGAACGTGGCCAGCGGGTAGGCCGACATCACGTGCACGGACGTGCCGACCGCCACGGACATCCACGCCGACGCGATCTCCTCCAGCGCCTGGAGGTACACCTCGTACGGCTGCTCGCCGCCGCCGAACCGCTCCGGGTACGGCAGGCCGAGCAGCCCGGACTTGCCGAGCAGGCGGAACACGTCGCGCGGGAACCGCTCCTGCTCCTCGGCCTCGGCCGCGCGGGGCTTCAGCTCGTCCCTGGCGATCTCGCGGACCAGCGAGATCAGGTCCTCGGCCTCGGTGGTGGGCAGCAGGCGTTCGGCGGGCATCGACGACCTCCGGTGAGTACTGGAACCAGTACTGTAGGACGTACCCCAGTACTACTCCTAGCCATGTGGGACAGTTCGCGCATGACCTCGATGGTCCGCAGGCCGCTCACCGGGCGGCAGACCGAGCTGCTCGCGCGCCTCGAGGCGCTCGTGCTGGCGGAGGGCTTCGCGCACTTCACGCTCGACGACCTCGCCGCCCGCCTGCACTGCTCCAAGTCCACGCTGTACGCGCTCGCCGCCAGCAAGGAGCAGCTGGCCGTCCGCGTCGTCGGCCGGTACTTCAAGGGAGCGGCCCAGCGCATCGAGGAGCGGATCGCCGACGTCGACGACGTCCGCGTCCGGATCGGCACCTACCTCGCCGGAGCGGCCGACGAGCTGCGCCGCGCCTCGGCCCGGTTCATCGCCGACGTGTCCGCGTTCGCGCCGACCCGCTCCACCTACGAGCGCAACGCCCGCGCCGCCGCCGAACGCCTCCGCACGTTCATCGCCGACGGCGTCCGCGAAGGCGTGTTCCGCGACGTCCATGCGACCCTGTTCGCCGAGATGGCCGGGCTGCTGATCGAGGGCATCCAGACGGGCGTGCTGACCGAGCGGGCGGGCGTCACGGACTCGGAGGCCTTCACGGCGCTCGGCGAACTGCTCCTCGACGGCTTGCAGAACGAACGGAGACGCGCGTGATCGTGGTTGCTGGTGAGGCGTTGGTCGACCTCGTCCCGTCGCCCTCGACGGCGGACGGGCAGCTGGCCGACCTGATGCCGCGCCTGGGCGGTGGGCCGTACAACGTGGCCATCGCGGCGGGCAGGCTCGGCGCCCCGGTGAGCTTCCTGTCGCGGGTGTCGACGGACCTCTACGGCGACGCGCTCGTCGAACGCCTGCACGGCTCGGCCGTGGGCACGGACCTGGTGCAGCGCGGCGACGAGCCGACCACGCTGGCCGTCGTGGGCATCGGGCCGGACGGGTCGGCGCGGTACTCGTTCTACGTCGAGGGCACGGCCGACCGCCTGGTCGCCGACCCCGGCGCTTTGGACACCGACGTGACCGCCGTGTCGTTCGGGACGCTGTCGCTGGTGCTGGAGCCGGGGGCGAGCGCGTACGAGGCCGTGCTGCGGCGGGAATCCGCGCGTGGCGCGCTGACCGTGCTGGACCCGAACATCCGGGCCGCCCTGATCCACGACCCCGCCGCGTACCGGGCGAGGTACCTGTCGTGGCTGCCGGACGTGGGGCTGCTGAAGGTGTCCGTAGAGGACGCGCGCTGGCTCGCGGACCTGCCGGAGGACGCGTCCGAGGACGCCGTGCTGGAGGTGGCGCGGGAGTGGCTCGCGGCCGGGCCCGCGGCGATCGTGCTGACCAGGGGCGGCGACGGGCTGGCGGTGCTGACCGCCGACGGCGAGGTGCTGCGGGTGCCACCGCGCAAGGTGACCGTTGTGGACACCATCGGGGCCGGGGACACCGTGCAGGGCGCGCTGATCGCGTGGCTGCACCAGAACGACGCGCTGAGCGCCGACGCCGTGAAGGCGCTGACCGCGGAGCGGTGGGAAGAGGCGCTGACCTACGCGGGGAACGCCGCCGCCTTCACGTGCACTCGAGCCGGGGCGGAGCCGCCCTACAGCGAGGAACTGGCGGAATTCGTGGAGTAGGAACCTCGGAGCCCCGGTTTTGTGACCGGGGCACCTTCGGTTCCTCGCGACCCCCACTGGTGAGTGGTGGCCCGAGTCCTGAACCTATCGCCACCCGATGCGTTTTGTCGTCGCGGAACAGGGTGACGTGGCATCACTCACAGTGTTCGTGATCACCACGGGGTGACCGGACGAGCACGAGAATGGCCTAGCTCTCACCCCTGATGAGGTGGCGAAAGGTGCCGGACGGGCTACCGTGGAACGCAACGCTCCCACGGGTCGGTCGGCCACCGGTCGCCCGTGGAACGTGCACGCTGGCCACCGTGCGGAGTTCGCGACAGGTGCGTGTGATGCCGGTCCCACCTCACGGAATCGGTTCACATCAATGCTGCGAGGCGGTGAGGCCGCCGACTAGCGTGGGAGAACTGACAGGACCCCAACGGGGTGGTGCTGCGGTTGCGGAGACCCAGATCCGCTTACCGGCGAGTGAGACCTGCACGACCGGTCGAGCCGATGCGGCCACCCCGCCCTAGCGTGAGAGGGACTCTGAATGCCCGACGCGACGACTGCGCCGAACGACACCCGTACCGTCGCGCTGCGCCATGAGGGCGGAGAACTCGAGATGAACGTGGTGGAGCCCACCGAGGGCGCACCCGGCATCGAACTCGGGAAACTGCTGGCGAAAACCGGACTCGTAACACTCGACTCCGGCTTCGTGAACACAGCCTCCTGCTCCTCTGAGATCACCTACATCGACGGTGACGCGGGAATCCTGCGTTACCGCGGTTACCCGATCGAGCAGCTCGCCGAGAAGTCGAACTTCAACGAGGTCAGCTACCTCCTGATCTACGGGGAACTCCCGACGCAGGCGCAACTGGACGACTTCACGTCCAAGATCAGCAGGCACACCCTGCTGCACGAGGACCTCAAGAGGTTCTTCGACGGCTTCCCGCGCGACGCCCACCCCATGCCGGTGCTGTCCTCCGCGGTCTCCGCGCTGTCCACCTTCTACCAGGACAGCCTGAGCCCGTTCGACGCGACGCAGGTGGAGATCTCCACGATCCGCCTGCTCGCGAAGGTGCCGACCATAGCGGCGTACGCGTACAAGAAGTCCGTGGGCCAGCCGTTCCTCTACCCGGACAACTCGCTGGGTCTGGTGGAGAACTTCCTCCGCATGACCTTCGGGTTCCCGGCGGAGCCCTACGACGTCGACCCCGACCTGGTGAAGGCGCTCGACCTGCTCTTCATCCTGCACGCCGACCACGAGCAGAACTGCTCCACGTCGACCGTGCGCCTGGTCGGCTCGTCCGAGGCCAACCTGTTCGCGTCCATCTCCGCGGGCATCAACGCCCTGTTCGGCCCGCTGCACGGCGGCGCGAACAGCGCGGTCCTGGAGATGCTGGAGAAGATCCGCAACGACGGGGGTGACGTCGCCGCCTTCGTGAACAAGGTCAAGAACAAGGAGGAGGGCGTTCGCCTGATGGGCTTCGGCCACCGGGTCTACAAGAACTACGACCCGCGCGCCGCGATCATCAAGAAGACGGCGGACGAGATCCTCGCCAAGCTCGGCGGCGACGACGAGCTGCTGGAGATCGCCAAGAAGCTCGAAGAGGTCGCGCTCGCGGACGAGTACTTCGTGTCCCGCAAGCTCTACCCGAACGTGGACTTCTACACCGGCCTGATCTACCGGGCGATGGGCTTCCCGACGAAGTTCTTCACCGTGCTGTTCGCACTGGGCCGCCTCCCCGGCTGGATCGCGCACTGGCGCGAGATGATCCAGGACCCGGCCACGAAGATCGGCCGCCCGCGGCAGATCTACGTCGGCCCCGCGGAGCGCGACTTCCTCACGATGGACAAGAGGTAGTTCGAAACGCGCACAAGGCCCGTGCCCCGATCGGGGGTGCGGGCCTTTGTCGTGTCAGCCCCGTCATGCAGACCTGTGAGCGCCGACTTAGCGTTGTGCGGTGGCTTCTCCGACTGTGATCTGGTTCCGCCGTGACCTGCGCACCGCCGACCACCCGGCGTTGTTGAGCGCGGCCGAGCGTTCGTCCTCCGCGATCGGGCTGTTCGTGCTCGACGACCGGTTGTTGGCGTCGGCGGGCAAGGCGCGCACCGACTACCTGCACCGGTGCCTGCGCAGGCTGGACGACGAGTTGGGCGGCCGTCTGCACGTGGTGCGCGGGAACCCGGTCGACGTGGTGCCCGAGGTCGCGGCCAAGGCGGACAGCGTGCACATCTCCGCGGACTACGGGCCGTACGGGCGCAAGCGTGACGCCGCGGTCGAGAAAGCGTTGGGGGACGTCGAACTCGTCCGGTCCGGGTCGCCGTACGCGGTGGCCCCCGGCCGGGTGCTCAAGGGGGACGGGACGCCGTTCAAGGTGTTCACGCCGTTCCGCCGGGCCTGGGAGGGCCACGGGTGGCGCAAGCCCGCCGAGACCGATGCGTCCACTGTGGACTGGGTGGCGAAGCGGGGTGGCGAGGAGCTGCCCGACGTGGAGCCGGTGGCGGATCCGCTGCCGCTGTGGGAGAAGTTCCGCGACGAGCGGCTGCCGGACTACAAGACCGCCCGCGACCGGCCCGACCTGGACGCCACGAGCCGGTTGTCGCCGTACCTGCGGTGGGGCCTGCTGCACCCGCGGACGCTGCTGGCCGAGCTGGGCGACGACGAGGGCGACGCCACCTTCCGCAGCGAGCTGGCGTGGCGGGAGTTCTACGCCGACGTGCTGTGGCACCGGCCGGAGACCGCGACCCAGAACTACGACGCCAAGTTCGACCGCATGGAGCACGACGAGGACGACGGCCGGTTCACGGCGTGGCAGGAGGGCCGCACCGGGTTCCCGATCGTGGACGCCGGGATGCGCCAGCTCCTCGCCGAGGGCTGGATGCACAACCGGGTGCGGATGATCGTGGCCAGCTTCCTGGTGAAGGACCTGCACCTGCCGTGGTGGTGGGGCGCCAGGCACTTCATGGACCACCTGGTCGACGGCGACCTCGCGTCCAACCAGCACGGCTGGCAGTGGGTCGCCGGGTCGGGGACGGACGCGGCCCCGTACTTCCGCGTCTTCAACCCGATCACCCAGGGCGAGAAGTTCGACCCGTCCGGCGACTACGTCCGCCGGTACGTGCCGGAACTCCGCGACGTCGAGGGCAAGGCGGTGCACCAGCCGCACGACCCGATCGTCGACCACGCCCACGAGCGCCAGGTGGCGCTCGCGCGGTACGGCGCGATCAAGTCCTAGCCCGAGGGCCGGGACGCCCGCTAGCGCAGGGCGTCCCGGAGCTTGACGCGGGAACCGGTGCGCAGCACGGCGTTGGAGTAGATCTTGCCGCCGAGCCACGTCATCGCGCCGACGGCGCCGAGCGCCAGGACGATCGCCAGCAGCACCTGCCACAGCGGCGCGACGCCGAGCGCCATCCGGCCGGGCATCAGGATCGGCGCGAACGGCGGCAGCACCGACAGCACCGTCACGGCGGTGCCGGACGGGTCCTGGATCATCAGGTTGATGCCGACCACGAAGGCGATGATGATCACCGTGCTGATCGGGGTGATCACCGACTGGAGCTCCTCCTGGCGGGACACCAGCGACGCCGCGGCGGCGAACACGGTGGCGTAGAGGAAGAAGCCGAGCAGGTACCAGAGGATGCCGGTGGCCAGCGCCCCGCCCGCCACGCCGGGCACGTCGACCGCGCCGGTCGCCGAACCGACCGCGAGGCCGACGCCGCCGATCACCAGCAGCTGCACCAGTCCGACCGCGCCGAGGCCCATCACCTTGCCCAGCAGGAGCTGCCACGGCCGGAGCGTGGCCAGCAGGATCTCCACGACCCGGCTGGACTTCTCCTCCACGACGCCCTGGGCGACCATCATCCCGTAGACGAGCAGCGAGTAGTACAGCAGCACGGCGATGACCAGGCCGATCGCCAGCCGCTGCCCCTGCTGCGGGTCCTCGGGGGCCAGCTCGACCACGGTCACCTTGGCCGCCGCGATGTTCTTGGCCACCACCGCAGGGTCCAGGCCCGCCTCGGCGAGCTGGGCGTTGAGGACCTGCTGCTTCACGATCGCGTCGAGCGCGTTCTGCAGCTCGGAGTTGAGGTTCTCCTTCACCACGACCCGCAGCGCGTCCGGCGCGCCGGTGATCAGCACGTCCAGGTCGCCCTTGCGGACGTCCTCCTCGGCCTTCGCCGGGTCGGTCACGTCGACGGTGGTGATCTCGCGGCCGAAGGCCTTCGAGGTCTGCCGCAGCGGCTCCGCGAGCACGGTCGACTGGCCGCTCAACCCCACGGTGCTGGTGCTGGCCTTGTCGAACAGCACGGCCTGGAGCAGCGCGAACCCGGCGATCACCGCGATGACGACCACCGTGCCGATGACGAACGAGCGGGTGCGGACCTTCCCGAGGAACTCCCGCTTGGCGACCAGCAGCACCGCCCGGCTCGGGCTGAGTCGGTTCATGCCGCACCCTCCTCGGTCACGACGTTGCGGAACAGCTCGGTCAGCGACGGCCGCTGCCGGGTGAACTCCCGGACCGGCCCGGTGGCCAGCGCGGCGCGCAGCACGGCCTGGTCGTCGGCGTCCGGCGCCAGCTCCAGGGTGGTCAGCGGGCCGCGGACCTCGACGACGCGCACCCCCGGCACCTCGGCGGCCCAGCCCTCGACGGCGTCCGGCGCGTTCACCACCAGCCGGGTCTCGCCGCCCGCCCGCAGCTCCTCGACGGTCCCCTTGGCCACCATCGCTCCACTTCGGACGATGCCGACCCGGTCGCACAGCCGTTCCACCAGGTCGAGCTGGTGGCTGGAGAACACCACGGGCACGCCCGCGGAAGCCTTCTCCCGCAACACCTGGCTCATCACGTCGACCGCCACCGGGTCCAGCCCGGAGAACGGCTCGTCCAGCACCAGCACGTCCGGCTCGTGCACCAGCGCGGCGGCGAGCTGCACGCGCTGCTGGTTGCCGAGGCTGAGCTTCTGCACCTCGTCGTTGCGCCGGTCGCGCACGCCGAGCCGCGCGATCCAGTTCTCCGCCGACCGGTGCGCGTCGTTCGTGGTCAGGCCGTGCAGCTCGGCGAGGTACACGAGCTGCTCCAGCACCTTCATCTTCGGGTAGAGCCCGCGCTCCTCCGGCATGTAGCCGATGCGTCGGCGCGTCTCGAACGTGATGGGCGCTCCATTCCACCTCACCTCGCCCGAATCCGCGGCCAGGACGCCCAGGGCGATCCGCATGGCGGTCGTCTTGCCCGCGCCGTTGCTGCCGACGAACCCGAACAGCTCACCCGCCCGGACCTCGAACGTCATGTCCCGCAGGGCCACGACCTCGCCGTAGCGCTTGGAGATCCGGTCGATCTCCAGCACCCCCTGAGCCACGGTGCTCTCCTCCTGTTTGGTCACGCCTCGTGCGATCCGCCGGACGGGTGCCATCGAGTGCGGCCGAACGGCTGTATCCCACCACATGTTCCCTGATCCAGAGGATTCCGATGACACGATACGGTCCGCGGAACCGAATCGGGTCGCCCGCGGTCCAACGTGTCGTGGGCGCTAGCCCCGCTCCAGACGAGGGGTGATCATGGAGCCTGACCAGTGGCTCGCGCAGTACGGGCAGAAGATCGACCAGGCCAAGCAGAACGCGGCCCAGGCCGAGACCAGGCTCGGCGGGGTCGGCGGCAGCGCCACCTCGCCGGACGGCCTGATCACGGTCACGGTCAACGCCGCGGGCGCCCTGGAGAACCTCGTCATCCGGCCCGGCGCGCGCGAGATGGACCCCGAGCGGATCGCGAGCGCGGTGCTCGCGGCGTCCGGCGAGGCGCAGCGCACCGCGGCCGGTCGAGTGGTCGAGATCATGACCGAGTTCATCGGCGACAGCCCCGCGCTCGACTTCGTGAAAGCGCAGATGCCGCACGGCTATTCGGGTGACGGCACGGACGAGGCGGAACCGGCGCCCGAGCCGCAGCGTCGGGACACCAGGCCGGACGACGACTACTTCACCAATCCGCCGGAAGTCATGGGCTGAGCAGGGGGTACCTGACGATGTTCAACTCCTTCAACGTGAGTCCGGCGGAGGTGCGCGCGCACGCCGCCACGGTCGACGGGCTGAGCCAGCGCATGCAGGCCGCCACCAAGATGGCCGACCCGTCGCTGTCCACGGAGGCGTTCGGCGTGTTCGGCGGGTTCCTCGCCGAGTTCCTGCTCAAGACGGCGGGCGCCTCGCAGGACATCCTCGGCAAGGCCGCGACCACGGTCAACGACATGGCGATCGGGCTCAAGGAGGTCGCGGACCTCTACGAGATGATCGACCGCGACAACGCCTTCGGGTTCACCGGAAAGGCAGCGGAATGAACGCGCAGGCCGCTCCCGCGACGACGGGGACGCAGCAGGGTCGGGACCCGTCGAACCTCTTCAACGACGTGAAGGGGACCGTCGCCGCCGTCGAGAGCGGCGACTGGGTCACCGCCGGGTTGGGGATGGCCAACACGGCGATGGACATCGTCGGCATGGCGAGCAACCCGTTGAGCGGGTTCCTGTCGGCCGGGTTCTCGTGGGCGATCCAGCACGTCGACTTCCTGCGCGAGCCGTTCGACGCGCTGCTCGGCGACCCGCAGGCGATCTCGAAGATGGCCGAGAACTGGAAGTCCGCCGGGACGCAGGTGGCGTCCATCGCGGCGGACTACCGGCGGACGTCGGTGCAGGAGACGCAGAACTGGCGCGGGAAGACGGCGGACTCGTACCGGGCGGCGGCGGCGAACCACTCGACCGGGCTGGAGACGCTGTCGAAGGCGTGCGCCGGGGTGTCGTCGGCGGTCAAGGGTGCTGGCCAGCTGGTTGCCGCTGTGCGGAAGATGATCATGGACTTGATCTCGGACGCCGTGGCGAAGATGGTCATGAAGATCATCCAGTGGCTGGCGGCGTCGTTCTGCACGTTCGGGGCGGCGATCGGCGCGGCCATCGCGGACATCGTGACGATGGCGTGCAACTACGCGAAGAAGCTGTCGGACTTCCTGTCGAAGCTGTCGTCGTCGTTGACGAAGCTGATGAACCTGGTGAAGCAGGTGTCGTCCATCGCGCAGACCGCGAAGCAGGTCGTGGACGCGATCACGGCGATGAGCCACAGCGGGGCTGCCGGCGGGGCCGGCGGGGCTGGGCCTTCGAGTGTTCGGCCGTCCGCTGGTGGGTTGGGGATGAACCAAGGGCAGGTCGACCAGTTGCACTCCGGGGCTGGGGCTTCGTACACGAACCCGTCTTCGGGGACTACCGGGACCAGTGGGGCTTCCGGTGGTGGGACCGCTGGAAGTGGGGGGCAGGTTTCGGCTCCGCCGCAGGTTGGGGGCGGGTCGTCCGGGGGTGGGCATTGGGAGCCAGGGCGGTGGGTGCCTGATGCTCCTGCCGCGTCCGGTGGGGGTGTTGTGTCGCCGCCACCCGTTGTTGGGGGCGGGACTTATCGGTCTGGGGCGCCGGTGACGTTGCCTGGGACTGGAGGGTCTGGGTATCAGGTGCCAGGGGCCGGTGGGGTTGGGTCTGGTGGGAGTACGCCGGTTCGGCCGGTGTACACGCCGCCGCCTATGCCGACTATTCCGTCGGGTGGGGTTGGTGAGGTGCATACCGCTTCCACGCATCCGGTCAGTGGGTTCTCCGGGTCGTTGTCCGGGCTTTCCGGTGGGGGCGGGTCGTTCTCCGGTGGGGGTGGTGGGGGAGCTGGTGGGTTCTCCAGTGCCAGTGGGGCCAGTGGGGGTGGTGGGGCCGGTGGTGGTCCTACGCAACCTGGTGGGGCTACTGGGATTCTGCCTTCCGGGACGCCTGGGAATCCGAGTCTTGGGGCTGCTGGTGGCGGTGGTGTGCCGCACGGTCCTGGTGGTGGCGGTGGTGGAGCCGCTGGGGGCGGGATGATGGGTGGTGCGCCCATGGGTGGTGGTGCTCAAGGTGGCGGTGGGGGTAAGGACCACCAGCGGAAGATTCGGCTTGAGGGTGAAGAGTTGATGGAGCCGCCCAAGGCTGCCAAGCCGGTTATCGGGGAGTGATCTCTGGTTCCGTTGTGGTCGGGAGCCGTGGTCGGGAGCCGTGGTCGGGTGTCGTGGTCGCCTGAGGGGGGCCACCCCGCTCGCGCAATTATCTCAATGCCCACAGCAGCTTTGTCAAGGCGGGAAAGATGCCTTGACAAAGCTGCTGTGGGCACGAGGGCGCTGGGGATCGGGGTGGGCGGGGGAGATTGCCACCCTGGGTGCTGGGTGTGGCGTTACGTGTGGCCTGTCGGCCAGACGTTACGTGTGGCCTGTCGGTCGGGCGGTGCTGTTCCCTGAGGGCGGGTGGTCGTTGGTGTGCTCGGCCAGTAGGGCGGTAACTATTGCCTCTGCGGCTTGGCGGTCTTGTGAGACCAGGCCGATTCTGGTGCGTCTGTCCAGGATGTCGTCTGGTGTGAGAGCGCCCTCGTGGTGGATTGCCCAGAGGATTTCTGCCGCTGTGATGTCGTGGGAGATTTTCTCGGGTCTGTTGAGGGCTAGTAGTGCTTCTGCTTCTGTGCCGTAGCGGGTTGCGAGTCTGTGTGGGGCTGTGGTTTTTCCGGTTCCCACCAAGGGCAGGTTTGTGGTGCGGCATGGGGTTGCGGTGAGGTTGTGGGCCTGTACCGCTGTGTCTACGGCGTCTGCTGCCATGCGGCGGTAGGTGGTGAGTTTGCCGCCCACGACTGTGAGTACGCCGGTTGGTGAGGTGAGGACCGCGTGTTTGCGGCTGAGATCCGCGCTTTTTGTCGCGGTGCCCGCCAGTAGGGGGCGTAGGCCCGCGTAGCTGCCCAGGACGTCTTGGTGGGTGAGTTTTCTTTCCAGGACTGAGGAGGCGACGGTGAGGAGGAAGTCCACATCGGACTGCGGGACTTCCGGGACGTCGGGGAGCGGGCCGCCTGTCGGTTCGTCGGTGAGGCCGATGTAGAGCCTGCCGTCCTGTTGGGGGAGGGCTAGGGCGTAGCGGTTTCGTTCGCCTGGGACCGGGATGGTGATGGCGGTGGTGGTGATGCCGTTGGTGGCCGCGTCCAGGACGAGGTGTGAGCCCCGTGATGGGCGTAGCTGGATGGTGTCGACCAAGGTTGCCGACCAGATGCCCGCGGCGTTGATGACTGATCTTGCCTTGACCTGGAACGTGGTGTTGGTCAAGGTGTCCACGGCTTCCGCGCCCTCGCCGGTGAGGGTGGTGACCTTGGTTCTGGTGAGGATCTTCGCGCCGAAGCCTGCTGCTGTGCGGGCCAGTGCGACCACCAGGCGGGCGTCGTCGGTGAGTTGGCCGTCGTAGCTGAGGAGGCCTCCTCGGAGGCCCTCTTTGCGTAGGCCGGGGACCAGGGCCAGGGCTTCCGCCGCTGGGATTCGTCGTGGTGGTGGGAGCAGGGTGCTGGGGGTGCGGGCTGCTCTGCGGAGGAGGTCGCCCGCGCGGAGGCCGGTCATGACTACCGTGCCTCGGTCGTCGTAGAGGGGGACGACCTGGGGCAGTGCGCGTACCAGGTGGGGGGCGGTGCGGGTCATGAGGATGCCGCGTTCCACCGCGCTCTCGTGTGCGAGGGCGAAGTCGCCGTGGGCCAGGTAGCGGAGGCCGCCGTGCACCAGTTTGCTGGACCAGCGGGAGGTGCCGAAGGCCAGGTCGTGGGCCTCCAGGAGGCAGACGGTGAGGCCGCGTGAAGCAGCGTCCAGGGCTACGCCGGTGCCGGTGACGCCGCCGCCAACTACCAGGACGTCGAAGACCTCGCCCGCTGCTGTTGCGGCCAGGTCTGCTGCTCTGCGGGTGGCGTTGAGGGAGGTGTTCACGTCAGGGCCGCGTTCAGGTAGAGGGTCAGCTCGTCCAGCAGGGTGTCGAAGTCCAGGTCCGTGGTGGCGGGGCGGTGGGAGAGGACCAGGGACTGGGTGGTGAGGAGGACGAGTCTGGCCTGGGTTTTCGGGTCGCCCTGGCGGATGGAGCCGTCCTGGTGGCCTGCTTCGAGTTGGGCAATGAGGAACTGCTCCACCAGCAGTTGGGTGCTGCCCAGGCGTTCTACCAGGTAGGGGAGCATCAGGTCGGCGTCGAGGTCGAGGACGCGGCGCAGGAGGGGGTTCCTGGTCAGCAGGCGGATGGCGGCTACCGCGTGGTGGACCAGGTGGTCGCGGGCTGTGCCGGTGGTGGTGTCGTCGATTGTGTGCAGCAGGGTGGTGAATTCCCTGGTCATGAGGGTTCTGACCAGGGAGTTGATGTCGGGGAAGCGGCGGTAGAGGGTCATGCGGCTGACGCCCGCGCGCTTGGCGACGTCGGTCAGGGTCGTGCGGCGGACGCCGACCTCCACCACGCAGTCTCGGGCGGCGTCCAGCAGAGCGTCATCGGTGTGACGTTGAGACGTCATGTGTAACACTGTACCTATGGGTGAGCGCATCGACCAAAACCTTCGCGGTAGCTGGAGCGGTGACGTGGGCGGGCTGCCGGTCCACGCCCTGCGGTGGCTGAGTGGGCGGATCGGGCTGGTCGCGAGGCGGACGCCCGCCGTTGTCGAGGTGACGGCGGGGGTGTCCGGGCTGTCCGTGGCCGCTGGTGAGGCGCTTGGTGCGGTTGTGGGGGACGGGCACGTGCGGGTCGACCCGGTGTCGCGGCTCGGGCGGGCCGGTGGGCTGTCCTATGTGGACCTGCTGCGGTACCGGGGTGGTGGGGAACTGGCCGTGCCGGACGCGGTGGTGTTGCCCGCTACGCCGGAGCAGGTGGTGGCGGTGCTTGGGGTTTGTGTGGAGCACGACCTCGCCGTGGTGCCGTTCGGTGGTGGGACGTCGGTTGTTGGTGGGGTCGCTGCGTTGCGCGGGGGCAAGGCGGCCGTGGTGGCGTTGGACCTCGGGCGGTTGGACCGGTTGGTCTCGGTGGATCCGGTGTCGCGGATTGCCGTGTTGCAGGCTGGGGTTACCGCGCCGGAGGCGGAGCGGTTGTTGGAGCCGCACGGGTTGACCGTGGGGCATGTGCCGCAGTCGTTCGAGCGGGCGACGATCGGGGGGTTCGCGGCGACTCGGTCCGCCGGGCAGGCGTCGTCGGGGTACGGGCGGTTCGAGGACATGGTCGAGGGGGTGCGGGTGGCCACGCCCGCCGGGGAGTGGGTGTTGGGGAGTGCGCCCGCGTCGGCCGCTGGGCCGGACCTGAAAGAGCTGGTGGTGGGCAGTGAGGGCGTGTTCGGGGTGATCACCGAGGTGTCCGTGCGGGTGCGGCCGCGGCCCGTGGTGGAGCGGTACGAGGGGTTCGTCGTCGACGGGTGGGAGGCCGGGACCGAGGTCGTGCGGGCGTTGGCGCAGCGGCGGGTGCTGGCGGACGTGACGCGGTTGTCCGACGAGGACGAGACCGAGGTGTCGCTGGCCCTGTCCGGTGGGGTGAAGGCCGCCGGGGTGCGGGCGTACCTGAAGGCGCGCTGCGTGAAACGGCCGTGCCTGCTGGTGCTGGGGTGGCACGCGGGGTCGGAGAAGGAGTTGCGGGCGCGGCGGGCGGCGTCGTTGGCCGTGGTGCGCGGGGCCGTTCGGCTGGGGAAGCCGATGGGGGAGGCGTGGCGGCACGGGCGGTTCACCGGGCCGCGGCAGCGGGACGCGCTGCTGGACGTCGGGGTGTGCGTGGAGACGGTGGAGACCGCGACGCACTGGTCCCGGTTGACCGAACTGCGCGACGAGGTGCGTGGCGCGTTGACCGACGCGCTGGGGCGGTCCGTGGTGATGTGCCACCTGTCGCACGCCTACGAGACCGGGGCGTCGCTGTACTTCACCGTGCTGGCCGCGCAGGACGCCGACGACCCGGTGGGGCAGTGGCGGGTCGCCAAGGCGGCGGCGAGCGAGGCCGTCGCGGGGCTCGGGACCATCAGCCACCACCACGCCGTGGGCGTCGACCACGCGCCGTACCTGGAGGCCGAGATCGGCGGGCTCGGGGTGGAGGTGCTGGCGGCCGTGAAGCGGGTGCTCGACCCGACAGGGGTGCTGAACCCCGGCAAGCTCATCGCGTCCGAGCGGTTCCGGGGTTAGCCTCTGGCGATGACCGGTGACCTGCTGATCCGTTCAGTCCGACCCTGGCCCAGCGGCCGGGAGGCGCCCGAGGTCGACGTGCTCTGCCTGGCGGGGGTCGTGTCGGCCGTCGGGGTCGGGATCGCCGCGCCTGATGGGGTTCCGGAGGCTGATGGGAAGGGTGGGGTGCTGCTGCCGTCGTTCACCGACGCGCACGCGCACCTGGACTCGACCCGCCTCGGGCTGCCCTTCCGGCCGCACACCGCCGGTGCGGGGCTGGCCGAGCTGATCGACAACGACCGGCGCCACTGGCGGTCCGCCGAGCAGGACGTGGCCACCCGCGCCACGTTCACGCTGGGGCGCACCATCGCGGGCGGGGCGACGTTCGTGCGCAGCCACGCGCAGGTCGACGTGGACTCCGGCCTCGACCGGCTGGAAGGCGTGCTGGCGGCGCGGGAAGCGCACGCGGGCCGGGCGTCGGTGCAGGTCGTGGCGTTCCCGCAGTGCGGGATCCTGCGCGACAAGGGGACCGCCGACCTGCTGGAGGCGGCGCTGCTGGCCGGGGCGGACCTGGTGGGCGGGCTGGACCCCGCGGGCTACGACCGGGATCCCGTGCGGCACCTGGACGTCGTGTTCGGGCTGGCCGACAAGCACCAGCGCGGGGTGGACGTCCACCTGCACGACGGCGGCTCGCTGGGGGCGTTCCAGATCGAGCTGATCTGCGAGCGGACGGCGGCGCTGGACATGCGCGGCGACGTGACGATCAGCCACTGCTTCGCGCTGTCCACAGTGGACGAGGATCGGCGGCGCGAACTCGTGGACATGCTGGCGGAGCACGACATCGCCGTGACGACGGTCGCGCCCGGCGTGCGGGAACCGCTGCCGCTGCGGCAGCTGCGCTGGGAGGGCGTGCGTCTCGGGCTCGGCCAGGACGGGATGCGCGACTACTGGTCGCCCTACGGCAACGGCGACATGCTCGACCGGACGTGGCAACTGGCCTACCGCAACGGGTTCCGCGACGACTCGATGATCGAGATGTGCGTCGACATCGCCACCCGCGGCGGCGCGTCGGTGCTCGGCGAGACCGGCCACGGGATCACCGAGGGCGCGCGGGCGGACCTGGTGGTCGTGCCCGGCGACTCGGTGACCGCCGCCGTGATGGACCGCGCCCCGCGCACCCTCGTGGTGCACGAGGGGCGCGTGGTCGCGGCCGACGGGGAACTCGTGGGCTAGAACTTCACCAGCATCTTGCCGGTGTTGGCACCGCGCAGCATGCCCACGAACGCCGACGGGGCCTGGCGGACACCGCCCTCCACCACGGTCTCGGTGTAGCGCAGCTCGCCGCTGGCGATCCAGCCGCCGACCTCGCGGAGGAACTCGTCGCGCAGGTCGCCGTGGTCGTTGGCGAGCATGCCGCGCAACGTCAGCCGCTTGCCGATGGCGGCGGACAGGTTCTTCGGGCCCGCGGCGGCGGACGTGTCGTTGTACTGGGAGATCGCGCCGCACAGCACGACGTGGCCGAACGGGCGGAGCAGCGTGATCGCGGCCTCCAGGTGCTCGCCGCCGACGTTGTCGAAGTACAGGTCGATGCCGGTGGGGGCGAGTTCGGCGAGGTGCTTGACCACCGGGCCCTCGTCCTTGTAGTTGAACGCGGCGTCGAAGCCCAGGTCCTCCACCAGGTGCTTGACCTTCTCCGGCGAGCCCGCGCTGCCGATGACCTTGGACGCGCCGCGCAGCTTGGCGATCTGGCCGACGATCGCGCCCACGGCCCCGGCCGCGCCGGACACGAAGACGACGTCGCCCTCCTTGAACTCGCCGACCCGCAGCAGGCCCGCGTAGGCGGTGATGCCGGGCATCCCGAGCACGCCGAGGTACGCGCTGAGTGGGGCTGCGTCCGGGTCGACCTTGACGGCGTGGTCCGCGCCCACGGTCGCGTACTCGCGCCAGCCCTTGCCGTGCAGCACGTGGTCGCCGACCTGGAAGTCCGGCGACGCGGACTCGACGACCTCGCCGACGGCCCCGCCGTCGAGCGCCTGGCCGATCTGGAACGGCGGCACGTAGGACTTCACGTCGTTCATCCGGCCGCGCATGTAGGGGTCGACGCTCATGTACAGGTTGCGCACCAGGATCTCGCCGTCGGCGGGGTGGCGGACCTCGACCTCGGCCACCGCGAAGTTCTCCTCGGCCGGGTACCCGTCGGGGCGGGACGCGAGGTGGATCTCCAGCGCGGTGTTCGGCACGGTCATGGCGGCGACCTCTCTCCTGATTTACGGAACTAACTCGTCTCGTAGTTGACTCAAGGGTCAACGCCTCCAGCGTGCGCCGGTGTTCCCGGCCCCGCAGATCACGAGTGTGACGTCGTGCACCGACCGCCGAACACCCCTAGCGACCCTAGTTCCGCGGCGGCAGCGCGGCCACGACGTCCGAGGGCAGCGAGATCGTCACCTCGCGGTAGGCGAACCCCAGCCCGCGGTAGGAGGCGATGGCCGCGTCGTTCTCGCCGTCGACCATCAGCGCGCACGCCGGGTGCTCCTCCAGCAGCTCGTGCACGACGAACGAGCACAAGGCCCTCGACAGGCCGCGCCTGCGGAAGTCCGGGTGGGTCGCCACCCCGCCGAGGAACCCGACGTGCGGCGCGGTCCACGCTTCCGCGCCGACCGCGACCAGCACGTCGTCCGCGAACGACCCGGCCCAGCGCAGCGTGCCGCGCTCGCGCGGCAGCACGTAGGCGTGCGGGTTCACCTTGCGCAGCAGCGCTTCCGCCGCGTCCAGCTCGTCCTCACGCAGCCACCGCACGCCCGGCGCGGTCGCCAGCCGCCCGGTGCGCTCCATCCAGCCGAAGCTGCCCCACGCGGTGAAGTCCGGCAGCAGCGGGAGCACCTCGCCCGCCAGCGCGGTGGTCGTCAACGGGCGCAGGTCCGGGCCGTGCTCGCGGATCCGGTCGCGCAGGATCGCCGCGACCCCCTCCGGCGGGCCCGCGAGCACCAGGCGGTCCCGCCGGTTGAGCGCCGGGGCGTACACGCCGACCGCGCCACCGTGCTCCCACGCGGCACCGACCGGCGCGGGATGGCCGGGCAGCAGGGCTTGCGCGGCCCAGCGGACCAGCAGGTCGGGGCTCGCGGCGGCGACGTCGTCGGGGGTGGGGAGAGCGCGCATACCCGCATCAGATCAGGAGAGCAGCCCCGAACGCCAAGCCCACGACGCGATCTCCACGCGGTTGCGGGCCCCCAGCTTGCCCTGCACGGACGCGAGGTGCGTCTTGACCGTGGACAGCGAGAGGAACAGCGCCGCGCCGATCTCGGCGTTCGTGGAGCCCTTCGCGACCTCGCGCACGACGTCCAGCTCGCGTTCGGTGAGGTGCTCGGTCGGGCGGTCCGCCGTCGGGCCGGGCTGGGTGAAGTGCGACAGCATCCGGACGGTGATCTGCGGCGAGATCAGCGCGTCGCCGCGCACCGCCGCCCGCACCGCCTCGACCAGCAGCGCCGGGCCCGCGTCCTTCAGCAGGAACCCGCTCGCGCCGCTGCTCAACGCCGTGTGCACGTACTCGTCCAGGTCGAACGTGGTCACCACGACGACCTTGATCGGGTCGACCACGCCGGGACCGGTGAGCTTGCGGGTCACCTCCAGGCCGTCGAGGCCGGGCATCCGGATGTCCAGCAGGCACACGTCCGGGCGCAGCTCCCGCGCCTTCGCGACGGCCGAGACGCCGTCCGGCACGTCCGCGACCACCTCGATGTCCGGCTGGTGCTCCAGGATCATCCGGAACCCGATCCGCACCATCTCCTGGTCGTCGGCGATCAGGACCCGGATCGTCATCGTGCGCTCCCCTTCACCGGCAGCTCCGCCAGCACCTGCCACCCGCGGACCCCGGTGGGTCCGGCGGAGAACAGGCCGCCGAGCAGCTCCACCCGTTCCCGCATGCCGATCAGACCGTAGCCGCCGGACCCGCCGACCGGCTCGCCGGGCAGACCCGTGCCGTCGTCGTGCACGCGCAGCCGGACGTGGTCGTCCGAAGTGGACAGTTCGACGACCACCGAGGTCGCGTCGCGGGCGTGCTTCTGCACGTTGGTCAGGGATTCCTGCACCAGCCGCAGCACCGAGCGCGCCACCTCCGGCGGCACCGGCCTCGGCAGGTCGACCGTCAGCTCCACGGGCGTGCCGACCTCGCGCGCCTGCGCCACGGCCGCCCGCACGTCCGCGTCCAGGTCCGTGGTCGCCACCTCGGCCGACCCGACCCCCGTCCCCTGCTCCCGCAGCGTCCCCACCAGCCGCCGCATCGCCGTCAGCGCCTCGCTGCCGCTGCGCTCGATGCCGGGCAGCAGCCGGTGCGCCGCCAGCGGGTCGGTGTCCGCCACGGTCCGCGCCGCCTGCGCCTGCACCACGATCCCGGTCACGTGGTGCGCGACCACGTCGTGCAGCTCGCGGGCCAGCGCGATCCGCTCCTCCTGCTGCGCCGTGGACACGGCGACCTGGATGGACCGCTCCCGGTCCTTGTCCCGCGCCCGGAAGTACAGGCCCGCGCCGATCGCCAGCACGAGCAGCATCGCCGTGGGGAACACGTCGCCGGGTTCGCCGAGGTACCAGTACCCGTTGAGGTCCCGCGTGACGGAGGCGTGGATCGCGGCCGCGACCATCACGGCCACCGACACCGCGGCCTGCTCGCCGGGGCGCTGGCGGACGACCAGCGCGGTGATGATCAGGCACGCCAGCGTCTCGGCCGGGGACAGCGGGCTGAAGTACGCCATCGAGTAGGTGTCCAGCAGGCCCGACCACCACGTGGTGAGCAGCACCGATCCCGCGGCCGCCATCGCCGCCGCCACCGGCTTGCGCACGGCCACCACGGCGATCAGGCAGGTCAGCAGGGACGGGGCCACCGCCGCCATCGCCCGGTAGCCCTCGAAGCGCAGCAGCACGGCCTCGAACACCAGCACCGCCGCGAGCGCCACCGCCGCGGGCCACATGCCGTAAGTCCACGCCCGCCCACGGGCCAGCAGTCCGTCCACGCCGGACACGCTACGACCCGCGACCGCGGAACGCCGTCAGCCGATCGGTCATCACGCGTCTCGGTCATCCGGCCGATACCGCCGACCCGCTCGGCCGAAGTGCCGGACACCCCCGCCCCGCCAGGCTGGCCCCTCGGGCACGACGAGGAGGCGACGGTGATCGAGTTCGACGGCCAGGTGACCCACCACCCGGTCCTGGCGGGCCGCGGCCTGGTGAAGCGGTACGGCGACGTGCCGGCACTGGCCGGGGTCGACATCACCGTGCGGGCGGGTGACGTCGTCGCGATCGTCGGACCGTCCGGCTCCGGCAAGTCCAGCCTGCTGCACGTGCTGTCCGGCGTGCTGCCCGCGGACGGCGGCGAGGTGTTCCTGGCGGGCAAGCCGATCACCACGCTCGGCGAGACCGAGCGCAGCCTGCTGCGCCGGTCGGCGTTCGGGTTCGTGTTCCAATCCGGGCTGCTGGTCGCCGAGTTGAGCGCCGAGGAGAACGCGGCCCTCCCGTTGCTGCTGGCGGGCGTTCCGCGGGGCGACGCGCTGGGCGCGGCCCGCGACTGGCTGGCCAGGCTCGGCCTGGAGGGCCTGGAACGGCGGCGGCCCGGCGAGCTGTCCGGTGGGCAGGCGCAGCGGGTCGCCATCGCCCGCGCGCTCGTCCACCGGCCGAGGGTGGTGTTCGCCGACGAGCCGACCGGCGCGCTGGACACCCGCACCGGCCAGGAGATGGTGACGTCGCTGCTGGACGCGGCGCGGCGGACCGGGGCGGCCGTGGTCATCGTGACGCACGACCAGGCCGTCGCCGCCCGCGCCGAGCGGGTCGTGGAGCTGAGGGACGGGCTGGTCGCGGCGTGACCCCGGTCCGCATCGCGCTCCGGGTGCTGCGCGCCGACTCCCGCACCCGGTGGTCCGCCGTCCTCGTCGCGCTCGGGGTGGCGCTGGGCGTCGTGCTGGTGCTGTGGCTGCTGGCCGCGCCGAACGCGCTGCGGGCCCGTGCCGAGCGGGAGAGCTGGCGCGAGCCGGGGACCACGACCGGCGCGGACGCGGTGGTCGTGGTGCACAACCGAGACGACCTCGACGGCAAGCTCGTGGAGCGGTTCGACGTGGCGGCGCTGCGGCCCGGAACCGCCGTGGCGGCCGGGATCCCGTTCGTGCCGGGCCCCGGCGAGGTGCTGCTGTCCCCGGCGTTGGCGCAGCTCGACACGGGGGACCTGTTCGCGGACAAGGTGATCGGCTCGCTCGGCGTCGAGGCCCTCGGGTACCCGGACGAGCTGGTCGCGGTGATCGGCCACGACCCCGGAGCGCTGCGCGGGCCCGCCCGTCCGGACCTGCTCGGCCACCCCGTCGTCGACACCGGCGAAGGGCTGCTCCACCTCCTCACCCGGATCGGCCTGGTCGTGCTCGCGGTGCCCTGCCTGGTGCTGGTGGCCTCCGCCGCCCGGCTCACGGCCGCCCGCCGCGACCGCAGGCTCGCCGCGCTGCGGCTGGCGGGCGCGACCCCGTGGCAGGTCGTGGCGATGACCGCCACCGAGACCGCCGTCGCGGCCGTCGCGGGCAGCGCGCTCGGCGTGGTGGCCTCGATCCCGCTGCGCCACCTGACCGCGCGCGTCCCGTGGGACGGCGGCACGTGGCTGCCCGGCGACTTCACCCCGAGCGGGACCGTCGTGGCGCTCGTCGCGGTCCTGGCCCCGGTGCTGGTGGTCGCGGCGGCCGTCCTCGGCCTCCGGCGCGTGGTCACCCGCCCGCTCGGCGTCGTCGGACGCCCGTCAGGCCGCCCGGCCAGTCCGGTGCGGCTCGGCCTGCTCGTCGGCGCGGGGGCGTTGTTCCTGCTCGGGATGCGCACCGACCGGACCACGGTCCTCCTCGGCCTCGCGGCGGTCGCCCTGGCGCTCGTGCTCACCGGCCCTCTGGTGACCGCGCTGGTCGGCCGGTTCTTCGTCCGGTGGTGGCGCAGGCCGTCCACGCTGCTGGCGGGTCGACGGCTGAGCGACGACCCGAAGGCCGCGTTCCGCAGCGCCTCGGGGGTCGTGCTCGCGGTGTTCACCGCGTCGCTGGCGCTCGTCCTGTTCCCCTCGCTGGACGACCGGATCGCCTTCAGCGACGGCACCTGGCGCGACGACGTGCTGGTCGCCGAGACCGTCGGCGGTGGGAACGCCGGGGTCGAGGCCTTGCGGGCGGACCTCGGCGGGCACGGCGTCACCGGCGCGGTCGTGCCGATGGTGACCGGGTACGCGACTCTGGCCGACTACCCGGACGAGGAGGGCGCGGAGGTGCTGATCGTGCCCTGCCAGGAGTCCGTGCGGGTCCTCGCGGTGCTGCCGGACGGCATCTGCCAGGCCGCGCCGATGGTCTACGCCCCCGAGTGGCAGGCCGACCGGCTCGCGGGCGGGGCCAGGATGACGCTCAGCACCGGCGCGTCCACCGTGCCCGCCCACCTGCCCGTCCGCAGGTACCCACCCGGCTCGGGGCGTTCGTACGTGTTCATCGACCCGGCGCTGATCCCCGGCCTGACCGCGGAACCGACCGCCGTCGCCGTGGTGACCGACCCGGCGACCCGCGAGACCGTCCGCGCGGCCCTGCTGCGCGCGTTCCCCGGCGCGTCCGTCACGGGCAACCGGAAGACGGACCTGGAGGGCGCGGAGCTGAGCGGCGACCTGGTGCGCGCCACCGTCGTCGGCCTCGCGATCGCCGCGGCCCTCGGCGCGATCAGCTCGACCGTCGCCGCGGCGGGCTCGGTCCTCGACCGCGGCCGCACGCTGACCGCGCTGGTCGCGGCCGGGACCCCGGTCCGGGTGCTCACCAGGGCCTTGCGCGCGGAGATCGTG
>Ga0247771_1000069_pt1 | contig 44782 bp, 31 predicted proteins | sample UWRJL197509C6_FD_179948 | JGI IMG/M metagenome (GOLD analysis project Ga0247771, IMG submission 179948) | Plant litter microbial communities from Arlington Agricultural Research Station in Wisconsin, United States - UWRJ-L197-509C-6 | ecosystem: Environmental > Terrestrial > Plant litter >... | reverse complement strand
CCGAGACGCCAGCCTACGACGGCGCCGACCCGCACGGCCATGAACGTGAGGTCGTGGAGTTGGCCGACGTGCTGGTCGTCTCGGAGACGTTCAGCGATGACGAGCGGGGCCGGGCCAAGGCCGTCGCGGCGACGGACCGGTTGCTCGCCACCGCGTTGGACTCCGTTGGCTACGGGTTGACCCAGACGCTGGCCGCGGCTCCGCAGTTGGTCAGCCATTGGGAGATCGCCAAGACCGTGCACCCGTATGCCTGGGCGGTGTTGCAGGCCGCGGCGGACGTCACCATCTTGGGGGCCGAGCATCCGTTGCCCGAGATGTTGTTGCGCAGTGCGGCGCCGGGCTACTGCACCGACAGGCAGCGGGCCGAAGCGCCCGCCGACTGGTTCGAGCGCGGTATCGCCCACGCGACACAAAAGTTGCACGGCGCCACCGCGGCTCTCGGCGTGGTGGGCGGGCCGGGCATGGGGCAGGTACTCGGTTTCAGGATTGCCGATTACCTGCTGCAGCACGTTGGCCGGGTCCGGGCCGTCGAGCGGATCCCGGCGAGTGTGTGGGAGGCGGTCGTCGGTCACCTCACCGATCCCGACGACCTGGTTCAGGTCGCGGAAAGCGCGAGCGAGCGATTGCTGTACCGGTACGCCGTACCGCTCTACCGGCGCGCCGCCGACGCCGGCGTTCGCGCGGCGGCCGACCAGTGGGTGATCCTTACCGGCGATCCGGCCGGTGTCGCCGACCTGAGAGCCCGAGCCGCCGACCAGGACGCCGGCGACCGTGTCGGTGGTGACACCGCGGAGGACGCGGCGACGAGCCTTGGCCAAGCGCTCATCCGAGGTGGTGAGCTGGACCAGTTGCGCGCTCAGTTCCGGCCCAACGCGGACCTATGGGGTCCGAGGTGGCGCATCAATCAGGAACTGGCTCGAGCGCTCGCCGACCGCGGGGCCGTCGACGAGCTACGCGCTCTTGCCGACCGTGGCGACCTGGCCGCTGCCGAACGACTGGCCGCCTTCCTCGCCATGCGGGACGACGCCAGCGAGCTGCGGGAGCGCGCCCAGTTCGAGACCAGCGTCGTCCTGCCTGCCTCGGACGACGACCGGTTCCGACTGCGCAAGGAAAAACCCGAGCAAACGGCTGCCCGCAAGCGACTCGCGGACTACCTGGCCCACCGAGGCGACGTGTCGGCACTGGCCGCCCGCACGGACGCCGCGGCCACCCGACGCCTGTTCACCCTGCTCCGGAATCGCGGCGACGTGGCCGGGATGCGACGCCTCGCTGATCTGCGGGGTGGTGACATCGAGAAGGACCTGGTCCAGGTGCTCGCGCACCGCGGCGACCTTCAGGAGCTGCTGTCGCTGGCAGAGCGCGCTGATGAAATGCTGCTTGGCCGGATCGCAATGGTGTTCGTGCACCGTGGTGCCCTACACGAGCTCGAGGCCCTCACCAAGTACCACTGGCCGGCCGCCGACCGGCTCGCAGCCGCACTCGCCGACCAGGGCGACATAGCCCGGCTCACCCAGTTCGCCACCCACCACGTGTGGGGCGCCCACCAACTCGTGGACGTACTGACCTGCCGAGGAGATGTGGCCGCGCTGCGCGACTTCGAGTCGACGCGGTCCGGCTTCGACGCACAGCTGGTGAACCAGGCGTTGAACACCCTGTTCGTCCACCGCGGTGACCTCGACGAGTTGGCTGCCAGGGCACGGCGAGGAGTCCCGGACACCGCCCGCCAACTGGCGCACGTGCTCGGTGACCGTGGTGACGCGGACGGTGCCCGGCGGGTCCTGCGCGACGCGGGCCGAGACCGCCCTCAGCGGGTCACCTCCATTCACGACGAGTTGACCGTCGATCTCGGCGAGCTTCGGTCACGAGCCGACGAGGGCGACGGGGTCGCCGCCTCTCGGCTGGCCAGCGCGCTGATCCGCCGAGGCGACATCGACAAGTTGTGGGCACGGGCCAACCGTGGCGACAACTCGGCCGCGAGCACGCTCGCGGAAGCCTTCGTCAACCGCGGAGAGATCGACGAACTGCGCGTACTCGCCGACGCGGGTCACCGCACGGCGGCCGAGAAGCTCGCCGAGGTGCTCGTCTTTCGCGGTCGGGTCGACGAGCTGACCATCCGGGCCGACAGGGGCGACGAACGGGCCACCGAGCGGCTGCTCGACCTCCTCGTCCACCGGGGCGACCTGGACGCGCTGCGACGCCGCGCGAACGCCGGTGATCTCGGTGCGGTCACCCGGTGGAACGAGATGACCGCCGATCGGGCGGACCTCGACGCGCTGCGGGAGTTGGTCGACTCCTACTCCGACCGGCTGCGCGCCCGGACCAGCAACTACTACATAGCCGCCAACAAGCTGGTGGACATCCTCGTCGACTGCGACGAGCTCGACGAGTTGCGAGCCCGCGCCGACAACCACAACACCCAGGCGACCTACCGGTTGGCCAAACTGCTGGCCGACCGCGGCGACCTCGACCAGTTGCGCACCCGTGCCAACGCCGGCGACTCCGCTGCCGAGTCGAAGCTGGCCGACGTCCTCGCGGATCGTCGCGCGATGACCGAACTCCGCGCCAGAATGCGTGAGCACCCCGATGACTTCCAAGCTCCCGAACGGCTGGTACGGCTGCTGGTCGCCCGTGGTGAACTCGCCGAGGCCCATCGCATCCTGCTCGCGCAGACGCAGAAGGGCAGCCACCTCGCCGCTCGGTGGCTCCCCGAGCTGCTGATCTGGCTGGGCCGCCCCAAGGAGGCCCGACAGCTCGCCCGCTACGGCCTCGACAGCGACGGCTCCCCGGCCACCCCTACGGATGAGATGTCCCGATGACCTGGGAACACCGTCAGCCGCGCGCCATCAGCGTCGAGCCCACCGGCAGTGACGGACGTGGTGCCGGATCGGCCTGATGGCCGTGGGAAGGCTGAAGCTGCTTGCGGGGTGGCGAGATCACGGTCATGAGGATCTCCGATCCCGCCCTCGATCATGAACTCACTCTCACTCAGGGTGTCTCACACCAGTCTGACCAAGAGGGAGTAGGGAGTATCGAAATCGGACGTGTGGGTGGGCGGAGCGTCTGCGGTGACAGACCGTCAACATTGTCGCTAGGGTGAGCAGACGTATCAGGGGTGGTAACGGCTGCTGGATGCGGACGAAGGTCGGTGATGAGCGGGATGCCAGCGCGAGGCACGACCACGGCCTCCGACGATTCGCAGTCGACAACACCGACGCGATCAAAGAACGACTTGTTGCGCGCTGCCAGGGAACGGCTGCCCTCGGCGATGCATCCTGGTAAATGCATGTCACGTCGAGAGCTTGCCGACGCGATCAACGCCTATATAGCGGAGCATCACTCCACGGTGAAAGGCGCACCGCTTGATCACCGATCGATCGGGTCTTACGAGAACGGGTACTACCGGTGGCCGGCCACTCACCTACGCGAAGCTTTCCGCGCCATCGCGGGTGTAGCCAGCGATGTCGACTTGGGCTTCTACTCCTGGTGGGGCCGTACCGAAACCAAGCTCCCTCAACCCGATACCACAGAACCTCCACTCGCCGAGCAGCCCTCTACTGACTGCTCGGCTTCCCGAACCGTCGATGAATACGTTGTCAGTTCTAGCATCGATACCGGCTCCACCGAGATGGCCTCCCTCTGGTCGGGTAACTACCTTCGGGCGGTAGGCACCAATTCTGGGATCAGAGGCGGTGAGTTTGCCGCGTCGTTGACCGTTCGGGCGCCGATTCCTTCCCAAGTCGGGTGGAGTGAGGTCGAGCAGGTTCGCGCCGCGACAAGAGCGCTGGCAGCCTCGGAGAACATGTTCGGCGGTGGGCTGGCCTGCGAGGCCGCCGCCGGGCAACTGCGGTGGGCTTCTCGACTGCTCGATGCTCGCGCTCAAGACACGGCACGACAGGCGCTGACCGAAGCGGTGGGCAATCTGGCTGCGGTAGTTGCGTTCTCCGCGTTCGACATCGGTGACCATCCTACGGCGGCACAATGCTTCCGCTTCGCCCTAAACTGCGCTGATGAGGCACGTTCCTGGTCACTGCGTGCAGCCACGCTGGCCGACATGGCCAGGCAGGCGGCCTACCTCGGCGATCTTGACGAAGCTCTGTCGTTGATCGAGTTCGCTCAGGTGCGCGCCGACCGGCTCACTGCTACCGGACGGGCAATGGTGTGGACGGTCCGCGCCCGCCTTCTGGCCGTTCTCGAGCGCCGCCGAGAGGCGGCCGACGACGTCATGTGTGCTGACGAGCATTTCGCCCAACGGGACCCGGCCGTCGATCCGCCGTGGTTGATCTATTACGACGAGGCCGAGCACCAGGGAAGCACGGCACGCGCCTTGACCCCTCAGTCGCTCGTCGACCGTGACCCAGGACTCGCGGCGCAACGTCTTGAGTCTGCGGTGCTGTTGCACAGTGACGCCTACCCACGCTCCAGAGCGTTTTCTCGGACCAGGCTGGCCGCCTTGACGATGGCTGCGGGTGACCCGCGGCAGGCGGTCTTGATCGGCGGTCAGGCTCTTGATGACGCGATGGGGCTTCACTCGCGGCGGATGATCGGCGAACTGGTGGCGTTGCAGCGAGCCTGTGAACCACACATGTGCATCCCTGAAGTAGCCGATCTGCGTGACCTGGTGTGTGCCACGACCGGCGTGGACTGAGACCATCGCAATTATGAACACTGCCACCCTGCCCGCTTACGACGTGCTGACCGCCGCCGGTAAAGCAGCGGGCGTGGACACCGCAGGTGCGACTCTGATCCGCGATGGCTCCCAGGTGCTCTACCGCCTGCCATCGGCGATCGTCGCACGCATCGGGCGGCGCGGTGAGGTCGATACCGCTGGCCGTGAAGTCCTGGTCTCCCGATGGCTGGCCGACAACGACGTGCCCGCCGTCCGGACCGTGCATGGAGTCCAGCAACCCACGCTCGTTGCGGATCGAGCCGTCACCTGGTGGAACCTCATTCCCGAGCATCGGCCTGCGACTCCTGCCGAACTCGGCGGGGTGTTGCGCGGCCTGCACGCCCTGTCCGTCCCCGCGCACCTATCTCTACCTAAGGTCGATCCTCTTCGCGGGCTCGCGCAAACCATCAACGCCGCCGCCGCACTCTTCCGTGATGATCACGAGTGGCTACTGCGGCACCTGGAAACGCTTCATACGCGACTGGCCGACCTTCCGGAAGGTTTGCCCCAATGTGTCGTGCACGGTGACGCTTGGCAGGGTAACATCGCCGTCCCCGCCGACGGCACACCAATCCTGCTTGACCTAGAAAGTACCGGAGTGGGCCGACCGGAATGGGACCTCACTCCGCTCGCCGCCGATCTGGTCGACTTTGCCCGCATCACCCCGGCGGACTACGACGCGTTCGTTCACGCCTACGGCGATGTGGATGTAACATCGTGGGATGGATTCCGCCTTTTGGCCGACATCCGCGAGTTGCGCTGGGTCAGTTTCGCGATGAGCAAATCATTCACCGACAGCTCTACTCGCCTGGAAGCAACGCATCGCATCTCCTGTCTCCGAGGCGAGGTCCCCCGCCCGTGGACTTGGAACGCTTTGTAGGAATCTTATAATTCACTCACGACGCAAAAGCAGAACGAACTGTCTACCGAACATAAGTCATACCTGCCGACACCCTCGAAGATGGCGCCACCGGAAGACGTCAGGTCATAGAGGCTTCATACGCACGCATGTCTCACACCGAGTTGACCGAAGCTGCCAATGCCTGCACCCACCATGTCATCGCGAAATATGAACGACTAGCGCCAGCGACCCGTAGACCAAGCACGATCGGAATACTGGCCCGAAACCGATCGCGAGGTCCCACGAATCCGGCCACCATGGATCTATCGCCTACCCGACAGTAGTCATTGCGGCTTCGGCGATCGTTCGATTAAGTTCTACCCTAGGGTAGACTCCTGCAACCCACCACCCATCCAGCAGGGAGAAGCATGAGGTCGTTCGCGTCAGTCGCTACATCCATCATCGGGTTGCTCATGTTGTCCACAGCCTGCGGCTCACCCAATCCGGAGTCGTCAACGTCCAGCAGTGGAAAAAATAGCCCAAACCTCGAAAACCCTTGCGCGACCGCTTTATGCTCCGAGTGGGACGGTATCATCGGAACGGTAAGCGACGTGCAAATAATTCCGATGAACATAGTAAATGATAAAAGTCGACGCGACTATCCGCAAATTCGCTTCAACTGGAAGATTCAAAACAACACATCCCGCGTCATTACAATGAACGAGCATGTCTTTGATCTCTACGATACCCAGAATTTGAAATCGAAGACTCCTTCCGTCGTCTCCGGATTCGGCCTGGACTGCCCAGAATCCTTGAATAACATCAGAATACCTGAGCACAGTGAATTCATCTCACCGCGACCAGCATGCTTTTATCTTTCCGGTGAACCAGGAGCCGAGTCGCCCAGATACGTGCAAATGCTCAGTGAACTATTTGTTCCATTATCCGACAAATAGCCTCCTAATCGCATTGATAAACTCCTGGCTTATGGATTTAGTCAGTGGCGCGCCACGAGGTTTTGTTGGAAAATCGGTCCAGGTATGAATGGGCCGCGCAGGTGGCGAAGCCGGTCTCGCTTAAGACTCGGGCACCGCACCAGCAGATGAACGCGACGATGGCAGCGATCTGCAACTTAGACGGCTGCAACCGCTCGACCTCTAGCACTTCGCTGTACAGTATTACCGAATGTATGTAAACCTGGCGACTGCGGACCTCCGCAGTCGCCAGGCTTACATCTCTTAAAAACTGTGAGCTCTCGCCCGAGAGCGGCCCCTGAAGTCTTATCTTCAGCCTGCCCGACTGAATGCCTTGATTGATCGGAGCAATCATCTGCTGCGGGGCGGCACCAGACTCGTCGCCGATACTCAACGTCCGCCCCACCAGTCCTCCGCGAACAAGCCCGAGCACGAGCTTGAGATCAACCCGGTCCACCTCCGTCCGCACTCATACGAATTCACCCTCTACTGCGACGCGTGATTCGCATGGTTCCTCCGCTAGTCGTTCCACTAGATTGGAACCACCACCTAGACCGTCGCCAGGTTGTCCAGTGTGGAGAGACCGTTTGATCAGCCAAAAGCCGAAGGCTGGGCGACCGACTCGCTACGCCCACGACTTGGCCAGGCGGGCTGGGTCCGACACGATGTTCGCGATGCAGGACCCTGTACAGAACGCTGACCTCTTGCAACGCGCCTTATACAGTTCGACGTTCGAGCGCGCTTCTTTTCGAAACATCATGGGCCCTCACGAGACTGGTGTATGGATCTGGTTCGCCCCCCAATACGACCCCCATTTCACCACCGATTAGGCACTCCCCGAGGTCCGCTGTGCGGACTCATGATCGTCACAAGAGAACGGATCGATGCCACCACGTTGGTGACCGGTCCCGGCAGCTTGCGACGAACAGGACCGCGCATGGATCCACTCCCCATGACCGACACCGATTCCGCGCCAACAGCTCGGGCACCGAAGACCTCGTCGATCGTGGTCGGGCTTCGACCAGCGTCAGCTCTGTCTGCCAAGTCCGCCACGCACATCATGCTGGCTGGCGATAACGCTCGGGAGTTGAGGGCCCATGTCCGCGGGTCACGCTAGGGCGGCTGGTGGCGTGCCGGAGGTGGGCCGGGGGTCGTGGATGTCGCGGCATCGGCCCGGTCAGTGGCGCGTGCGTACCAAGTTGGGGGTGGTGGTGACCGTTCCGGCGCTGGTAGTGCTGGTGTTGGCAGGGTTGCGCGCCAACACTCAAGTGCAGCAGTTGCAGTCGTTGACCACCGCTTTGAATGGGTTGCGGGTGGGGATCGCGGCGCTGCGGGTGTGTGATGCGGTGCAGGCCGAACGCGACGGCATGGTCACGTTCGTGGCAACGGGTCGCGGTGACACGGCGCTGGTGGGTGATCGGCTGGAACGTACCGATGTTGCTGTACAGGCGTTGCGGGAGTCGATGGCTGATGCCGACCTGGCCCCCGCGGTCGCTGCTACCGCGCAACGGGTGCTGAACGAGGTGGCTGGGGTGCCCACGCTGCGCACCACGATTCGGGTCACCCGCTACCCCTCCGTCGCCGCGCTGAGTCGCTACACCCAGATCCTGGACTCGCTGTCGTCACTGAGTCGGGAAACCACCGGCGCGATGAGCAGCCTGCCGGTCGGCAAACACGCCCAAGCCGTGCAGGCGCTGGCCGACATGCAGCAACACATGACCTTTCAGAACACGCTGATGCGCGAAGCGGCGGTGAGCGGGACCCTGTCGCCGGAGTCCGCTGCCGCGTTGCAAGCGGCCCGGTCCCGATTTGATGCCGCCCGCTCGATCTTCGTCACCAGCGCCAGCACTGAGCTGCGGCAGCGTCTGGAAGACACCGTCACCGGCGCGGAGGTCGACGGCCGCAATCGGTTGGTCGACAGAGCCTTGATCTCCTCGGCCACCGCGTTCGACCTCGGTGTATCGCCTGATGACGTGGCCCGCGTCGGCAACGCTGCCGCCGAGCTCGTGCAGGCGGTGCGTACGCAGGTGGAGTCCGAGGTGAATGGAGATGTCGAGACGCTGGCCGAGGACGCCCGTGAGGCGCTGGTGCGTGACCAAGCCTTGGTGCTGGCCGGGTTGCTGGTCGCTGTGGTCGTCATGTTGTGGATGACGCGTCTGTTGATCAGTCCTCTGCGCACGTTGCGGCGCGCGGCGTTGGCCGTGGCCGAGCGCGGACTGCCTGATGCGGTCAGGGCGATTCTGGCCGGTTCGGGTAGTGGTTCTGACATCGCGGTGGTCGGGGTCGATCCGGTTCCGGTGCACACCGGTGAGGAGATCGGTCAGGTGGCGCGGGCGTTCGATGCCGTGCACGGGCAGGCTGTCGTGCTCGCCACCGGTCAGGCAGCATTGCGGCGCGACATGAACGCGGTCATCGTGAACTTGGCGCGTCGCAGCCAGGTGCTGGTCGAGAGCCAGATCGGGGTGTTGGACGGGCTGGAGCAGAACGAAGAGGATCCCGATCGTCTGGCCGAGTTGTTCGAACTTGACCACTTGGCGACCCGGATGCGCCGCAACAACGACAACCTGCTTGTGCTGTCGGGAACCCGGCTGTCCACGCTCACGACCAAGCCGGTGCAACTGGCCGAGGTGGTGGGCGCCGCGGTATCGGAGGTCGAGAGCTATACCAGGGTCAAAGTCGGCGCGATGCCGCAGGTCGCGGTGTATCCGCACGTGGTCCGTGATTTGGTCCACCTCCTTGCCGAGCTTCTCGACAACGCACTGGGATTTTCCCAGCCCACGACCGAAGTCACCGTCGCGGCTCGGCGGGGCCGTGACGGTCTGGTGGTGTTGCAGATCCGCGACCGCGGCATCGGCATCGCCGGCGAGGAACTGGCTGGCATCAACGACAAGTTGGCCACTCCTCCGCAGGTGGACGTCGCGGTCTCGCAACGGATGGGTTTGTTCGTGGTGGCCGCGCTCGCCGACCGACACGACATCCGGGTGCGGTTGACTACCCATGACGACGTGGAGTCCGGCACCTCCGCGCGAGTGGAACTGTCCCGAGCGTTGCTGGAATCCGTGTTGTCCGATCGCGCTGTCATCGATCAGACCCGGCTGGCTTCGAGTCACGAGGGCCGTTCCGTGCAACCCGGCGTTGCATCATCGGTGAAGCAACCGGTGCCGTCGCAGGTGGACTTGTTTTCACCCACTGGCGCCGTCGCCACACCGTCACCGTCTGCTTTTTCTTCCCAGCGCGGCACACTCACTGTGCCAGCCGGGTCGTCCGATGACTTTCCTGGCATCGTGACAGAGGACGAACTGCAAGTGACGGACAGTCTTTACGAGGATGTGTTGTCGAAGTGGTTCGACACTGCAACTGATGGTCCGGTGGATGTCACCAACGCAATGACGTCTCTCTCCTCCGGCGCGGGACCGAACGTGACACAACCACGCGACCAAGGCTCTTCACCAGATCGGATTACCCCAGCGCAGCCTGCACCGTTGCGCGGCAATCAGACTTACGGCTGGGGACCCGACGAGGCCGGGTGGGCTCGTGCCCGCGCTGTAGCCGGTGCTGATCCGGCTCAGGCCGAAACGTTGGTCGGTGGCCTACCCAAACGTCGACCCAGCACGAACCTGATCCCTGGCTCCATTACGCCGGTGGAGAATCCGCCCGCCGTCGGGTCGGTAGTCGTCCGTCGACGTCGCGCCGCGGCTCCCAGAAGAGCAGGAGGGCTGGCGGGATTTCAGAGCGGTGTCGAACGTGGCCGCCATGCGCTGAATACGACTCCCACGCCTTCCGCGACGACCCCCGACACAGCGCAGGAGCCAACGTGACCAGCCTGCCCGACAACGACCTGGATGCACTGACGTGGTTGGTCAACAACTTCGCCCGAGACACGCCGGGGGTCTCTCATGCGGCAGTGGTCTCCACCGACGGCCTGTTGTTGTGTCGACCACCGCACCTGCCTCGAGAACCAGCGGATCGATGGGCATCGATCACCGCCGGGTTGCTGAGCCTCACCGCAGGAGCTGCCCGCGTGTTCGAAGCGGGCGAGGTGAGTCAAATCATGATCGAAATGGGGCAGGGCTATCTTTTCGTGGCGTCGATCAGTAAAGGATCGTGCCTGTCGGTGTTGGCAGCGAACAATTGCGAGACAGGAATGGTCGGTCACGCGATGGCCTTGTTGATCGCCCAACTCGGCAAGCACCTCACACCACCACCTCGTACAGCGACAGGTGTTCGCGCGCCGTTGCCGTCCTAGCAGGACTCGTCGCAGGACCAACGCTCCCGCCGCCTTCTCGTCCCGCCCACTGGTGCCGCGGTTCAACCATGGGCACTAGACCGTTACCAGCTGATGGACAGCGCCATCGACGTGCTACCGCGCTGCCTCGATCTGGCTGCCGACCTCACCTGAGCAATCGATGGGGACGGGTGGTGGAGGAAGTCCTGTGGCAGACCCTCGCCAGTGATCGCTGTGCGGAGCGCGACGGACGTCCGCGAACTCCGACGTGGCCATACGCGTCCGTGTCTTCGCCTGAGCTTTCCAGGCCGTCGTAGCTGCTGGTTTCGCAACACGCTGACTCGCTCAACCAGCTCAGTCCCGCTGGACGGCCGTGTCAGTTCAGCGCTGTATCCCTATCCATGGAAGGAAACGTTGATGGCGACCATCACCACTCGCCTCGCCACTACCGACGACATCGAATCAGCGGCCACAGTGGTCGGCCTTGACTGGCGCAACTTTCCCCAGGCCGACTGGTTGATCAGCTCGGAACTGTTGCGCGCTCGAATGTTGGCCGCTACCTCGGCGATATGGGTCGAACACGCCCTGTCTCACGGGCACGTCACGATCATCGATGATCGTGCGGCGGTCGCGGTGTGGTTCGACCGCGCAGAAGGGCCCCTTCCTCTCCCAGGAGACTACGACGGTCGATTGGACACCGAGTGCGGCGTGCACGCTGACAGGTTCCGGCGATTCGATGCCTTCGCGGAGGCACATCATCCCGTCTTCCCGCATCACCATCTGGCGATCCTCGCGGTCGCTCCTGGTCATCCTGACTACCTGGCGGATGTGCTGCTGCGGCAGCATCACGCACAGTTGGACAGTGCCCGACTGCCTGCGGTGATCCGCGCATACAGCCCTGAACAGGTCACTCGCTACGAGCAACATGGCTACCGAGTCCTTGAGCGCTACAGCCCGGACGAGAACAGCCCGATGCTGTGGTCGATGTGTCGCGAGCCTTTGGTCTGACTCCGGAACGCCAGCCTCAACACATCCTGTGAGGCGATGAGCCCAGGCGGCCGCTGTTGCGCATCGACTCTGCGATCGAGTGGCATCGACGCGGTCGAGCCTGGACCGAGCACAGTCACCGGCGGCCGGGCCTCGATCATGCGACACAGAAAGAATCCAGCACGTCATGGTAAAAGCACCATCCACCTCACGACACAAATCTCTACTCCGCAACGACAGCGGTCCAGCCGACGGTGCACTGTTCACAGTGGACAGCATCACCGGTGCCGGCATGAAGAAGATCGCCGACCGCTACTACCAGGTCGAAGCCGTCAAGGCGGTCGTCGAAGCGCTCCGTGAGGGTGGTCGAGGCCAGCTGCGTACCGCCTGTGGCACCGGGAAAACGGTTATGGCGCAACGGTGCGCCGAACTGTTGTGTCCGCACGGTGGGCTGGCCGTCGTGCTGTGTCCTTCGATCGACCTGGTCGCGCAGACGCTGCGCGAGTGGGCTGTGACCAACAGCGATCATGCCGCGTTGGCCGTGTGTGGTGACGAGACGGTCAAGGATTCGTTCGTCACGATCGCGGACCTGTCCGGCACGGTCACCACCGACGCCGAGGAGGTGGCGCGCTGGCTGCGTACTCCCACCACGGCGGGTCTGCGGCTGATCGTCGGGACGCACCGCTCGGCTCATGTCATCGGCGAGGCGTTGATCGCCGTGGGGCAGTTAGCCGATTTGCTGGTCGTCGACGAGGCACACCGCTCCGCCGGGGCGGTCCGCAAACACACCGCCCTGGTGCACGAGGACCACCGCCTGCCCGCACAACGGCGTCTTTACGCTACGGCGACCCCGAAGATCGTCGGCGAGAAAGTCAACTACAGCTACCACAAGGGCGCGAAACGCACCGTCATCAAGACCGTGGTCGGCATGGACGACGAGGCGGTGTTCGGTCCGGTCCTCTACGAGTATCCCTTCGCCCAGGCGATCGATGACGGCTACCTCGACGACTATCGGCTTGTGGTCATGGGGGCGACCCGCGCGGAGATCATGAAGCACCTTGCCGGGTTGCCGCGGGATGCCATCGCCGGGAACTCCACTACGTCGCTGCATACCGCGATGGTGCAGACCGTGCTGGCCAAGGCCGCTGTGCAGTACGGCATGCGGCGAGTGCTCACCTTCTGCAATCGGCTCAACGAGGCCGCGGACTTCGCCCGCAGCATGAACCGCACCCTGTCCGGGCTCCCGGCGGACATGCGACCGGCCCGGCGCCTGACCACGTCCTACGTTCACGGCGGAATGAGTACCGCGGACCGCCGTCTCAAGTTGGATCTGCTGGTCGATCCGCCCGAGGACGGGTGGACGGTGCTGACCAACGTGCGGTGTCTGGCCGAGGGCGTCGACGTGCCGGCCATCGACGGCATCGTGTTCACCTACCCCAAGCAGTCGGTCAGCGAGATCGTGCAAGCCATCGGCCGAGCGCTGCGTCGCAACCCCGCGGGCACGGGAACCGCGACCATCCTCGTCCCGATCCTGCTGCCCGACGACCCGAGGAACCCGGACGAGACCGACGTCGCGGACTACCGGCTGCTGTGGCAGGTGATTCGCGCTCTGCGCGCGCACGACACCAAACTCGGCGCCACCCTCGACCGAGCCCCATCGCCTCGTCATGACTCGAGCCACTACCACTACGACGAGCAACCGCTGGAGCACGTGCTGGTCAACCTGCCGCCCGGCTACGACGACGGCAGCTTCCTGCACCACCTGACCGCCCAGATCATCTCCTCCGCTCGCAGCCCGTGGTGGGACAACTTCGCCGCTCTGCGGGACTTCCATGCCGAACACGGGCACGTCACCGTCCCCGGTGATCACGTCACCGCGAACGGGGTGAACCTCGGTTCCTGGACCGACACCGTCCGAGTCACTCATCGCCAGGGCCGTTTGGCGCCCGACCGGGTCGAGGCGCTGACCGAACTCGGGTTCGACTTCCTGCCGCGCGCGGTGGAGTGGGCGGCCGGGCTGCGCGCGGCCACCGCGTTCCACGCCGAGCACGGCACCTTGGAACCGGCACCGTCGCTGAAGGTCCTGGGCGTGGAGTTGCGGGTGTGGCTGGACAAGCAACGCGGCCGCGCGGCGAGCAGTGAGCTGGCCGAGTCGCGTCGTGCGGCGCTCGACGCGCTCGGGATGCGCTGGCACGACGAGCCCGCGACCTTCGACGAGTACCTGACCGCGCTGATCGACCATCACCGCCGCCACGGCCACATCGCTATCGCTCCTGATCCCACCACTGCCGATGGTCGGCTGGGGTCGTGGCTGGTGAGCGTCCGCATCGATCGCAGGCGGGGTCTGCTCACCGACGAGCAGATCGCGCAGCTGGATGCCCTGGGCATGGCGTGGACTCGCCGCCCCACTGCCTCGCCGACGCCCTCCCCACGCTCGACAACAGCCTGACCGGGCATCGGCTCTCTCTCGCGTTCCGTCCCTTCCGCTGTCCGTCACGAGAACTCGGTTGCGACCCAGTGCTCGTCGAGGAACTCACTGCAAGGACCCTGCCGCGTTGGCATCACACGACATTCGCGACCGTGCTCGCACTACCGAGGACACCGACCAGGACACCCTGTTCACCCTCACGCCACCGCGTCCCGCGGACGCCGCGGGATTCAGCACGCGCCCGTATCAGGTCCGTGGGGTCAACAGCATCGTCGCCGGGCTGCGCGCCGGCGGCCGCGGCCAAGCACGGTCCGCGTGCGGCACCGGGAAAACGGCGATCGCCCAGTGGTCGGCCGAGCGGCTAATCCCCCATGGTGGAGTGGTCGTCATCGTCGCCCCGACCATCGGCCTGGTCGCCCAGACGCTGGCGGCCTGGAACGCAGGTCACAAGGACCACCTCGCGTTGGCCGTGTGTGGTGACACCACGGTCACCGACGACAGCTACGGCAGCGTCGATGACATCCTCGACACGGTCACCACCGACTCCGACGTCATCGACGCCTGGCTGCGGCGCCCGATCACCACGGCGATCAGGCTGATCGTCGGCACGCACGCTTCCGCCCACGTCATCGGCGAAGGCCTGCAGAAAGCCGACCTGGACGCGGACCTGCTGGTCATTGACGAGGCGCACCGCAGCTCGGGGTGGATCGGCAAGCACACCGCGCTGCTGCACGACGACGACGTGCTGCCCGCCGTGCGGCGCCTGTACATGACCGCCACCGCGCGGATCTTCGACAACAGCCGTGACGGTGCGTCCACGTTCAGCATGGACGACGAGTCGGTGTTCGGGCCGGTGCTGTTCAACTATCCGTTCTCCCAGGCCATCGACGAGGGCTACCTGGACGATTACCGGCTGGCGGTCATCGGTGTCACCCGCGCCGAGGTCCTGGCTGTGCTGCGTCGCACCGCACAGGCTGCTCATGGCAGGTCGCGGATGACCGATGAGCACACCGCGATGGTGCAGGCCGCCACCGCGCGCGCCGCGGCCGAGCTGGGGCTGCGTCGGGTGATCGCGTTCTGCCCGCGGGTGGAGGACGCTCAGCGGTTCGCCGACACCTTCGAGCACACCCTGCGAGCGCTGCCGGAGAGCATGCGGCCCCAGCGTCGACTGCACGCCACGCACGTGCGGGGCAGTATGCGGCAGGCACGACGTCGTGAGGTGCTGGCCACGCTGGCACATCCACCTCACGACGGGTGGACGGTGATCGCCAACGCGAAATGCCTGTCGGAGGGCATCGATGTGCCGACCGTCGACGGGGTCGTGTTCACCGCGCCGAAGAACTCAACGGTCGACATCGTGCAGGCCATCGGCCGGGCCTTGCGCCGCGATCCCGAGGGCAGCGGTACCGCTACGATCATCGTGCCGATCCTGTTGACCGATGACACCGACGACGACCTGGTCGACGCCGGCGCCTACGACACCCTGTGGCAGGTCGTGCGAGGCCTGCGCGCCCACGACGACACCTTTAGTTCTCTGCTCGACGCTCAGCGCGCCAATAAGTTCCGCGACCACACCGTCCAGGAACGCATCACCTTCATGATGCCCGAGGGTCACCAGAGCCCGGAGTTTCTGGAGCACCTGACCATCCGCTTGGTCAAGGGCGCCACCTCGAAATGGTGGGACGGCTACGCCCACTTGGCCGACTTCCACGCCCGCGAGGGCCACTGCCTTGTCAACCACCGCTACTGCACCGACGACGGGTTCCCTCTCGGCTCGTGGGTCTCGGCCACGCGCACGGCCTATCGGGAACAGCGCCTCGCACCGGACCGTGTCATCGCCCTGCACAAGATCGACTTTGTGGTTGACGCCATCGCGCAGAAGTGGGAACGCGGCTTCGCTGTCGCCGCTGCCTTCCATGCCGAACACGGCCACCTCCGACCTCCGTCGGAGTACCGCCGCGACGACGTCACGCTGGCGAAATGGCTGGGCAAACAGCGCACAGCACACACGCGAGGAACCCTGAGCGCCGATCGGCAGGACCGTCTCACCGCGATCGGCATGATCTGGGAACGCACCTCGGCATGGCAGGACAGCCTCCCTGCCCTGCGTAACCACCACACCGTGCACGGACTTCTCCCGCTCGGACAGCCCTACACCCCGCTGGCCGGCCCGCTGCAGCGAGTCCGAGCCGCACGGCGCAGCGGCGAGCTACCCGCGCAGGTGGTCACCGAACTCGACGCGCTCGGCATCGTGTGGGAGCCCGCCACTCCGGACTGGCGGGACCACTTCGCTCACCTGGCCGACTACCACTCCCGTGAGGGCCACGCCCTGGTGCCGGTCAAGTACGTCACCGACAGCGGATTCGCGCTCGGCGCCTGGGTGGTGGCCACCCGTCAAGCCGTCCGCGGCAACCGGTTGACCACCGAGCAGTTGGCCGCGCTGGACACTGTGGATTTCGTCCTCAACACCCGCACCCTCGCCTGGGAACACGCCTTCACCGTGGCAGCGGCCTACTCCGCCGAGCACGGACATCTGTCCCCTCCCTCGGACTTCCGCAGCAACGACGTCGCCTTGGCGAGTTGGCTCTACGAACAGCGCACCGCACACGCTCAAGGAACCCTGGACCAGGAGCGGGAGTCCCGGCTGGTCGGAATCGGCATGACATGGGCGTCAGTTCAAAGCTGGCAGGACGCCTTGGCGCACGTCCTCGCCTTTCACGCCGACAACGGGACCCTGCCGACCAAGGCCTACTCCCCGGTCTCCGGCGCGATGGCCAAGCTCAGAGTCGCCCGCAAACGCGGTGAACTCGGCACCGACCTGATCGCCCAACTCGACCGCATCGGCATGACCTGGGATTCCCCACCCCCCAGTTGGTGGGACGGCTACCAGCACCTGGTCGACTTCCATGCCGGCGAAGGCCACTGCGCGGTCCCCTCCGACCATGTCGTCAACGGCGATTTCCTGCTGGGCCGCTGGGTGCACGCCACTCGACAAGCCCACACCCAGGATCGCCTCACCGACGAGCAACGCACGGCGCTGCACGCGCTGGGTTTCCACTTCGACGGGGTCACCGCACGCTGGGAGCAGTGCTTCACCGCCGCTCACCACTTCCACACCCAGCACGGGCACCTGCGGCCGCCGCCGAAGACTCGTGTGCGCGGCATCGACCTGCCCGACTGGATCACACGGCAGCGCCGCGCCTACCGCGAAGGCCGACTCGACGACACGCAACGCACTCGCCTCGACTCGATCGGCATGTTCTGGACACTGCCGAACCTGTGGGACGAACGACTCGCCATCCTGCAAGCCCACCACGCCGAACACGGCCGTCTTCCCGACGACGACACCGATCCCGACGTGGCACAAATCATCTCCGCCTTTCGCACTGCCCGCACCAACGGCCGCCTGGACAAGCGATTCGTCGTTGCCCTGGACGAGATGGGAGTGACCGGGAAATCCGGCCAGTGGTGGCGCGGATACGCGCACCTGGTCGACTTCCACGCCCGCGAGGGTCACGCCATGGTGCCCAGCCGGTTCGTCGTCGAGGGCGACGGCTTCACTCTGGGATCGTGGTTGGTCACCGCACGTGCTCAACATCGGCTCGGGGAGCTGGCCGCGGATCGAGTCGCCGCGTTGGACGAGCTCGGCGTCGTCTACGACGCACGTACCGCAGCGTGGGAGGACGCCTACCAGGTCGCGAAGGCCTTCCATGCCGAACAGGGGCATCTGCGCCCTGCCAAGGGCTACGCCCAAGACGGGGTCACCCTGTCGACCTGGCTGCTGTATCAGCGCAAACTCCACACCGAGGGCACGCTGGACCCACAACGCCGTGAACGCTTGGACGCGATCGGCATGCAGTGGCAGGTCGTCTACACCACGCAGGAACGCCTCGCTCAACTACGCGACCATCACCGAGAGCACGGTCGCCTTCCGACCTCCCGAAGCAACAAACAGCTCTACGCCGTGTTGTCGACTTTCCGTGCCATGCGCGAGCGCGGCGATCTGCCCCCCGAGGACATCAGCGCGCTAGACGAACTCGGGATGCGCTGGGAGATCAAGAAGGCAGCGCGATCGCACACCCAGGCCCCGACCACCTGGGAGGCCGGTATCGCCGCGGCCACCAGCTTCCAGCACCGCCACGGCCACCTCGACGTCCGCCCCTCCGACCCACCGGCTCCCGGACACCCCACAGTCGACCTGTCCGCCTGGATCAGAAAGGTCCGCACCGCCCATAGCCGCAGCGAGCTCCCCCAGGACCAGGTCGACCAGCTCGACTCCCTGGGGATGATCTGGAACGTCCATACCGCCGCCTGGGAGTACGCCTTCGCGGCCTGCGTAGCGTTCCACGCCGAACACGGTCACCTGCGCATCCCGAACCGCCACACGATCACCAACGCCCGCAATGAGCCCCTACGACTGGACAACTGGGTCCACAACCAACGCGCCAACCGCGCCATACTCACCACCGAGCAGGTACAGCGACTCGACGCACTGGGCATGCGGTGGACGCCCAACGCCTCCCGATGGGAGGCCAACATCGCCGCTCTGCGGGCCTTCCACGCACAACACGGTCATCTCGACGTCCCCGAGGACTTCACTGCCGCCACCGGAACCAAACTGGCTCCGACGTTGAGCAACTACAAAACGCAGTACCGAAAAGGGACTTTGCCTGAGGACCGGGCGCGGGCTCTCGAGGCGCTCGGGATCGCCCAGGAGTCCGAACTCGACAACGCGTGGAACCGCATGATCGACGCGCTGCGTACATATCATGCCGCGCACGGCGACATCCTCGTCCCGACCGACTACACCACCAGCAAAGGCACCAACGTCGCCGCGTGGCTTTACACGCAACGACGACTTCGTGCAGACGGAGCCTTGACCGCCGATCAAATAGCTGAACTAGACCAATTCGGGATGATCTGGGAAAAAGGCCAATCGCGCTGGACGAAAACACTGGCCCGTCTGCGTGCCTACCATTCCCAGCACGGCACCATCAATATCACACATCGCCAAAGTGAAACCGACTCCGCAGCGCAATCGCTTCATTCGCTCATCTGGCGATACCGAAAAGACCACGAGAAAGGATCGCTGCCCAAGCACAAGGTCGACGCTCTCAACGATCTCGGATTCGACTGGAACCCGGCCAACGGTCACGACCAGCAGTGGAAAACCAGCTACGCCGAGGCACAAGCTTTCCATGCCGAGCATGGCCACTTGACGATCCCGAAGGGCCACGTCACCACGAGCGGCCTGAGACTGGACCTCTGGGTGGCCTATCAAAAGAAACAACAAGCCCGTGGCGAACTCAGCGTGGAACGCATCCCTCTACTGAACTCACTCGATATCACCTGGAAAGATAACGCCGATGCCGAGACTGAGTAACCCGCCGAATCGACGCCTGAGGCAACTCAAAATTACATGGACGTCACATAGCAGATACTGCCTTTCGCATTTCTACCAGACAGTAAATATTCGGCCATCTGGATGCCACCACGCGAACATCAGGAAGTTTCTTTGAACAGTAACCGCTCTCATCTGATGTCCTTCGACCTTACCGGCACACTCGCCGAGATCGCCGGCCCAAGCCACACACAACGGCTGGCCGCACTCTCCCCACTGCCTCCGGACGACGTACGGAAAATCCTCCATGAAGTCATGGGCCTCAAGACGTTGCCGTCCCTCGACGCCCTCACGCCCGACCTGGTCGAACGCACCTGCGCGGCGTTGCAGATCGACAGCGGCGAACTCGGTTTCGGACAGGCACCACTGACGCCCTACCGGCTCCTTCCGGGTGCGAACGCGGTGGTCGCCGCTGCCGCCGAGCACGGACACGTAGCGCTGATCACCAACACGTCGGTGTTCGCCGAGGACTGCCTCGTTCCGGTCCAAGTCGGGCTCGCGCCGCATCTCGCCGCGATCCATTCGTCGTGGCGGCTGGGCGTCGCCAAGCCCGATCCGCGGATCTTCCGCAGTGCGGCGGCCCACCATGGCGTTGCCGTCGAGAACCTGGTCCACGTCGGCGATCGGTGGGACGAGGACATCGCCCCCGTGCTCGCGCTGGGCGGCCACGCGATGTGGGTCACCACTGCTGACGACGTTGCGGGTCGTGAGCACGTCTGCGTCGATCGACTGCTGATCGTGCGCAGTCTCCGGGAGGCCGCAGAGGCGATGACTCGGCGGTGGTGGGCATGACACCGACCTACACCATCTCTGGCCGCTGGGCTGCCGGAGCCGCACCGCGAGCAACTGGCGGCGTAGTCCGAAGTGGACACCAACGCGGACAGCTTCCTGTTCGCCAAGTCCGACCAAAGAGCGATGCCGCCGTAACCACAATGGTCATGGAGCCCATCCCATGACCGCCCGTTCAGCCGACACGACCGTCAACACCGTGCCTGTGACTGACGTCAGCACCGGCGTGCTGGTGCACGCTGGCAACCTCACCCTCCATCTGCCCACAGCACCGGTAGTGACGGTGCCCTTCCAGCTGCCCCCGCCCCCGCACCGCGGCTTCGTCAACCGGACGGACGAACGCGAGCAGGTATCGGCAGCCGCAGCAGCCGCTGGCACGGTGGTGGTCACCGGCGTGGGTGGAATCGGCAAGACCGCCCTGGTATTGGCGTGGGCGCGCGAGCACGGTGATCGGTTCCCCGACGGTCATCTGCACGCCGACCTCAGCACGCGAGGAACCGCGGTGGTCGAGGAGATCCTGCCGGGCTGGTTGCGCGCACTGGGCGTGGCGCCCGATGCGATTCCCGCAGCTACGTCCGATCGGATCGGGTTATGGCGCACCGTGACCCGGTCCTTGAGCCTGCTCTTGGTGGTGGACGGCGCAACGCATCCGGACCAGGTTCGGTTTCTGCTGCCTGCCTCGTTCACCAGCCTCACAGTGGTCGCGAGCCGCCGACGGCTCGGTGATCTCGCGGTGGACGGCGTGCGCACCGTGTCGCTGGCGCCGGTGAGCACGCGGTGCGCGATCGACCTGCTCGCCGGTTTCGCGGGCGAGACCCGCTCCGCGGCCGAGCCACACGCGCTCGCGACGCTGGCAAGGGCCTGCGGAGGACATCCCTGGACGGTGTGCACGGTCGGCCGCCAACTGGCTGCTCGCCCCCGCAGCAGTATCGCCGCCGTGAGCGCGGCGTTTCTCGACCGGCTGTCCACGTCCCGCACCGTGCAGGAGTCCGCTGTGATGCTTGCCGATGACCACCTGCGTCCCCCCGCTCGGCGCCTTTACCTACTGCTGCCTTTCCTGCCCGGCGCCGATTTCACCGTGGAGACGGTGGCTGTGCTGTTGGACTGCGGTATCGGGTTCGCGGACACCGTGCTGGGCGAGCTGCTCGAGGCCAACCTGGTCGTCGAATCCGGTGTCGACCGCTTCGCCATGCCGCTACTGGTGCGCGAACACGCGCTCAACCATGCCGCCGCCGAGCACGATCGCGACGGTGAGCGTGCCACGGCGCCCCGGCGGGTGGTGCAGCACTACCTGCGACACGCCGCGGCCGTCGAGGCGACTGTGGCAGCCGGGAAGCGGCGGCTGGCGGCGCTCTATGACCACCCGTTGCCGGTATTCGACGACCGGGCTGCCGCAACCGCCTGGTTCGAGGCCGAGCGCCGCAACCTCGTCGCGGCCCAAGAGGTAGCCGACCGGCGCGGGTGGGACGAGATCGTGTGGCAGTTCGCCGAGGCGATGTGGACCGGGCTGCTGCACGGCGGGCACCGCGAGGTGATGGTGCGGGTCCAGCAGCGTGGCGCGGACGCTGCGGAGCGGGTCGGGCATCTCTACATCTCCGCGGCCTACTCGCGGCTTGGCTGGGCTTTTACCTGGCTGGGCGAGCACCAGCAGGCGATCGAGGCGTGCACCACGGCGTTGCGGTGGGCGGAGCACTTCACGGATGACTGGTCGCGCGCGACCGCGCACGCCGGCCTGGGCCGTGCGCTGGTCTCGGCCGGAGATCCTGGGACGGCGCTGTGGCACATCGATCAGGCCTACGCGATCGACGAGGCCCGCGGTGAACCGGGCTGGGTGCTCGGTTTGCGGTTACGGCACCGGGCCGCCGCGCTGCGTGCGTTGGGCCGCCACAGCGAAGCCGTCGAGGCCGCGCGCGTCGGCGCCGACCTCACCCTGGCCGATCCCGGCCGGGCGGTGGAAGGCGGGCGCGGGCTGACGGTGTTGGGCGACATGCAGATCGCCGCCGGTCTGCACCGCGATGCGGTCACGACGCTGCAGCGCGCGCTGCCGCTGCTGGCTCAGACACCGGTGTACGTCGCCGACGCGCTGATGCTGCTCGGGGACGCGGTCACTCCGTCGCAGGGTGCGTTGGCCGCCGACGAGTGCTACCGGGACGCGGCCCGCTGTTACCAGTCGGCCGGTCATCCTGGACGTGCTGCTGCGGCTCGCGCACGCCTGAGCACCGGAGGCGAGTAGCCGGTGACCGAACACAAGCCCACAGCGGTACCGGTGAGCGGTAACGGCGACCGGTATACGCACAACGACCTATCGACGCCGTCGCCGGTGCGCCAGGGGGTCAGTACGCACAATCAGGTCAGCGGAACGGTCGTCGGGCAGGTGCTCCAAGCGAACACTGTCGAGATCCACCCGCCGCCGCCACGCGTGGTGCCGATCCCTCACCAACTGCCACCCGCCGGCCGTGTTTTCGTCGACCGCGATATCGAACGCGCCGCCTTGGGAACGCATGTCGCCGGTGGTCTGGTCGTGGTGACCGGGATGCGTGGCACCGGCAAGTCGGCGTTGGTGACCCAGTGGGCGCATGAGCACGCCGAGGAGTTCCCCGATGGGCAGTTGCACGCCGACGTGGCCGCCACCGGCGTGCAGGAGGTGATCGGCGGTTGGCTGCAGGCTCTGGGCGTCGCCTCCAACGCGGTCCCCACACGCCTTCATGAACTGATCGGGCTCTGGCGCACCCTGACCTACGAGCGGCGGCTGCTGATGGTCGTCGACAACGTGCTGCAGCCCAGCCAGGTACTCACGCTGCTTCCCGGCTCTCGCACCGGCCTGCTGGTGATGATCAGTCGTGAACGCATGGCCGATCTCGCCCTGGTGGGCGCGGAGTTCCTCTCGGTGTCCCCGCTGACCTCGCAGGCCATTGTCGACCTGCTCGCGATGTACGCCGGATCGGTTCGAGCCAGCGCCGAACCCGACCAGCTCCGTGCGCTGGCCGATGCCTGCCACCAGCATCCCCTCACCGCTCACCTGCTCGGCGCCCAGTTGGCCGCCCGACCAGAGCACAGCATCGCCGCTCTCGCCCACACCTTCGCCCACCACCGCGACACACGACACCCTTGGGAATCCGCCGTGATCATGGCCCACGACACGCTGTCCGACGATGCCGCTCTGCTGCACCGCCGGCTGCCGCTGCTGCCCGCGCCCCGCTTCTGCGTCACCGTCGCAGCAGCGCTGATGGACACCAGCGCCGACCGCGCCCACGCCGCGCTGACCGAGTTGTTCACCGCGAACCTGGTCGAACCGATCCGGCACGACCGGTGGCAGGTCCCGCAAGCCCTGCGGGAGGTCACCGCCGTCGACGACCAGGACGACGAGGCCGTTCGGACAGCGGCCCGGCACCGGGTGTTGCACCACTACCTGCGGCACACCGCCGCGGTGGAGCAGCTCCTGGCACCGGGCAAGCGACGCCTCGCCTCGCTCTACTCAACTTCTCTACCCGAGTTCGGTGACCGGGCCGTCGCGGTCGCGTGGCTGGAGGTCGAACGGGACACCGTCCTGGCCGCCCAAGAGCTCGCCGAGCAGCTTGGCCGCGATGAGCTGGTGTGGATGTTCGGCGAGGCGCTGTGGGCAGGACTGCGTCAAGGCGGTCACCTGGAGCAGATGGTCGTCGCGCAACTGCGGGCGGCGATGGCGGCCGACCGGCTTGATCATCTCTATGCCGCGGCGGCGTGGGCGCGGCTGGCGTGGGCGCAGTCGCTGCTGGAACGGCACGACGAAGCTCTGGAGGCTGGCGCGGTCGCTCTGGAGCGCGCTCATACCCACGGTGACGCGTGGTCGTTGTCCACCGCGCACTCCATCTTGACCAGCGTGTGGCGCGCGGCCGGGAATCCGTCCGCCGCGTTGATCCACAACACCGACGCCATCGCCGCAGACCACGCTCGCAACGCGCCACCCGGCGCGCTCGGTTTGCGCTACCGGGACCGGGCCATGGTGTTCAGCGATCTCGGCCAGCACGACGACGCGGTCGACGCGGCGCAGACCGCGGTCGATCTGCTCGACACCGATCCTCGGCGTGCCGTCGAAGCCGCCCGCGCCCGCACCACCCTGGCCCGCGTGCTGCTGGCCGCCGGACGACCGGAACCGGCCGTGCACGTCCTGGTAGCGGCGCTCCCGTTGCTCCAGGGTGCCGCCGCACCGCTCTACCTCGGCGAAGCCCACGAACTGCTCGGTGACGCCGCCACCGGTCTGGGGGACAGCGCGACGGCCCAGGAGCAGTACCGCACGGCACACGAGTTCTTCCTGGCGGCCGGACATCCCGCGCAGGCCCAGCGACTCGACGCTCATCTCGACAGCGACACGAGCGCATGACTCCACCAACTGTGCGCCGAAGTCACCAGTCGCCCTGGTCAACACCGTCACCGTTTCACCGCACCGACACTGGAGCATCATGACCATCGGCTCAGCAGCCGCCTCCGAGACCATGGGGTCGGCGCGGTGGCCTGACCTGATCCCCGGTCCGACCTTCGCCGCCGCCACTGCGGCCGCGTTGCTGGGCAGCCCGCACGCCGCCCGGGCCGCGATCGGGGACTGTCTGTCCGCGGGCACGCTGGTCGCCGTCGACGGCGGCACGACCGCCGAGGTCACGCGGTACCGCCGGACCAGCAAACCGTTCGACACCGTGGTGCCGCCCGGTGATGACCGCGAGCGTGCCGCGGTCCTGCGGATGCTGCGCTACCTGCTGTGCACGCTGGTCGGGATCGACGAGCACCTCAGTCCCGGCCGGTACCGTGCGTTCGACCCCGACGACAGCCTCGACGTCCCGACCTTCGCCGACGACACCGCCGCGATGGCCTGGTTCATCGCCGAGGTCGAGACCGTGCACGCCGCCCAGCGCCTGGCCGTCGCGGTGGGCGAGGACGTTCTGGTTCGGCGGATCGGCGGGGCCTCGTGGACCGCGTCCCAGCTGCACGGACGGCTCCAGGACGTGCTCGACCTGCAGACCCTCGCCGCCGAGGCCGCCGAGCGGTCCGATCACCCCGCCTCCAGCGTCGCGCACGCTCGCCGCTGCTGGGCCCTACTGCACCTGGGCCGCCCCGACGACGCTGCGCGGGCCGGTATCCACGCGCTGGAGCGGGCCGAGCGGTACGGGCACAGCGTGTCCCGCAGCACCGCCCTGACCGCGTTGGGCAATGCCTACCGCGCACAAGGCCAGTACGACGACGCGCTGGAGAGCTACGAGATCGCCGCGGACTTCGACCACCACCGCGCCCGTCTCGGCCCTGACGGAGTCACCGTGACGCTGCCGTGGGGCGCGCTCGGATTGCGGTGGCACGGGATCGCCTTGACCCACCTGGACGGCGGCAGTCTCTCCGATGCCCTCGCCGCAGCGCTCACCGCGGTCGGTCATCTCGAACGCGACCAGCACTACGACCGCCGTGACGTGGCCGCGGCGCGCACCACGCTCGGACGAGCGCTGCTGCGCGCGAGCCGACCGTCGGAGGCGGTCACCGTCCTGCGGTCCGCCATCACCCTGCTCACCCCGAGCGTCGATCAGTGGGCGTTGGCCGGGATCCACGACCTGCTCGGCAGCGCCCTGCTCGCCACCGACGCGCTCTCTGCCGCGGCGCGGCATTTCCGGACGTCGATCGACCTGTTCGAGCAGGCGGGTCGCCCCGCTCGCGCGGACGCCGTACGGGATCGGCTCGACGCCTGCGCTCCGCCTCATGTCGTGGCGGACGGGGATCCCGTAAATGCCCAGCGGCGCGACGTTCATCGTGACGGCGGCTCGGGCGCATGAGGCCGTCTGCCGCGCCCCAGCCTGGGGATCCGCTTGCTCCACCGGCTGGTACCGCGCCGACGGCGAGCACACCGGCGACGGACAACTCCGTGCACGGCATCACTCTCGGCACCGTCCTTCAAGCGGGCACGATCAGCGGGGACGTTCACGTCCACGCTCCACCAGGGCACCACGACAACCGGTATGGACCGCGTGTCCCGAATCAGTTGCGAGCCGCCACACCGATTTTCACCGACCGCATCGACCACCGCCGCGTCCTGGACGAGGCACTGGCCGCACCTCGTCCGCCTGGTGCGTGCGCGGTGATGCTGTTGGTCGGACTCGGCGGCTCGGGAAAGTCGGAGCTGGCGCTGCGGTGGCTGCACGACAACGCAAGCCAGTTTCCCGACGGCCTGCTCCAGGTTGACCTCGGCGCCACCGCGCCGGGCGCGCCGCGGACGGTAAGCGAGGCGATGGGCGGACTTGTTCGCGCGTTGGGTGTTCCGCCTGGTGCGGTGCCGGTCGACCCGGACGAACTCGCGGGGCTGTACCGGACGGTGACCTCAGGACGGCGTCTGGCGGTCTTGGTCGACGACGCCGCGGACACCGATCGCTTACCGGACCTACTGCCTGCCTCTGCGCACGCGCTGGTGGTGATCACCAGTCGTCGGCCGCTGCCCCGGCTCGTCACGCACAGCACGGCGTACCTGCCGCTGGCACCGCTGGCCGAGGCGGACGCGCTCGGGCTGGTCGAGCAGCTCGCGGGCCCCGCTCGCGTGCGAGCGGACCCGTCGGCCGCGGTCGAGTTGGTGCGCCGGTGCGGCGGGATCCCGCTCGCCGTGGTTCTCGCGGCCTCGCTGCTTGCACAACACCCTCAGCTGTCCATCGCCGACCTGCTTGTCGATCTCACCGAGACCGGCCACGACTCCGAAACGGTATTCACCATGATCGACCTGGCGTATGAGGGCTTGCCGGCACGCGCTGCGGTGCTGCACCGCAGGCTGGGCAGTCATCCTGGCTCCGAGTGGGAACTCGGTGTCGCCGCGGCCGCGCTGGGCACCACTATCGCTCACGTCCGGCCCTTGGTGCGGCACCTGGTCGGCGCGGGACTGCTGACCGACTTGGGTGAGCAGCGCTACCGCGTGGATCCTTCGATCTCCTACCACGCTCGCGCGGTCGCGGAACAAAGCGATAGTGGACAGAAGCGGGGTGCGGCCCGGGGGCGGATTCTGGAGTACTACCGACGCCGTCTGCTCGCTGCGGACTTGGCCGTGACTCCGCACCGGCGACGCTTGGTCTTCACGGCGAGCTGCGAGGTCGACAGCGTTGGCTTTGAGGACAGTACGTCCGCTCTGGCGTGGTTGGAACGTGAACGAGCGACCCTCATCACCGTCGCCCGCACCGCCCACGCCCACGGCCTGCATCAGCTGGCGTGGCATGTGTGCGATGGGCTGTGGCCGCTGTTTCTGAAGCTGAAGTACTACTCCGACCGTCTCGTCGTCGACGAGCTGGGGGTCGATGCCGCCAGGGCGTGGGATGAGCCGTTCGCGATCGCCGACATGCTCAAACGCCTGGGCTCGGTGCACAGCACTCTGGGAAACCATCCCGCTGCCGAGTCGTTGTTGAACGAGAGTCTGCGGTGGTGGGCACGCCTGGATGACACGCGTGGGATCACCGACGTGGTCGAAGCCCAGGCGCTGCTGGCGCTGCGACGCGGCAAGCATGATGAAGCGATCGTCCTGTTCACCAAGGCGCTGAACAACTACCTCGCTCTGGGAGCCGACAGGAACGTCGGGTTGACGCTGCTCAACCTCGCCACCACCCTGACTCGTGATCGTCAAGCAACCGAGGCGATCAGTCTTCTCGACCACGCCACACAAGTCTTTGACGGTCTGACCCCTCCTGACCGCTACAACGCCGGTCGCGTAGCGATCGCGTTGGGGCGAGCGCACAGTGCTGACAACAACCCGATGCGGGCGGAACAGCATCTGCTGGATGCGATCGAGGTGATGCGCCGCGAAGGCTCCGCCTCAGAGGAGGCCGACGCTGTAGACGCTCTGGGCGATCTGCGGGTTCAGACGGACCGGACGAGCGAGGCGAAGACCTGTTACGAGGAGGCACTCCAGCTCTACGAACTGGTTCATTCACCTGCGGCACAGCGTGTTCGAGCCAAAGTGACCGACTGGGAATCCGATGCAGGCTCCGAATGACATCTCGTGTGGTGATGGTGAGGGCTATTCGCTGTCGCGAACCACACGGGCGCATGAGATCACCTGCCGGGCCGCGGTCCGGAGGGCCTCGCGGAAGCATGCAACGACTGTCGTCACGCGCAGACATGAACGAACGAGATCCGAGGTAGACGATGCGTGATCACTTTACCCTGGCCGGCTCCCGCACCTGGTACGGACAACCCCAGCCGGACGGCGGGCGCGTCACGAACCACAAAACGTTGACACACCACTACATCTGCCCGCGCGGCCACCGCTTCCCACTCACCTTCAGCGGCGACGCCGAGGAAATCCCGTACACGTGGGACTGTGCCGTCCACGGTGACAAGGCCACACTGGTCGACGGCACACCACCAGCCTCTGCTCTCAAGCAGTACCGGGCCAAGACACCGACCGACCACCTCTACACGCGTCGCTGGTGCCGGAGCTGGAGGCACTTCTCGTGGAGCGACTGGACCAGCTGCACCGCTCCCGAACCCACCAGTGATCAACGGCGAGATTGCCGGCGGAGAAGAAGAGCAGCAGGACGGGGCATCTTCGGTCTCACTGCTCACGCTGGTGTCTCTGCGGCTTCCCCAGGGAAATCGAGGAACCAGGCAATGTCGAGATGTGGTTTCCGCATGGCCCGCATGTGAGCGTTCCGGGCGCGATGTTCCTGCGGATGAACGGGTTGCGCGGTTCGAAGCGCGCGGTCGTGACCGACACCATGAGCACCGCTTCGGCATGTGCGTCTCAACAACGCGGCAGCCCTGTGGTGGTGTGCGGCCCTCTCGCCCCACGCAGGGCCGCACACCACCGTATCCGTCCCAGCCGGAACCCTAGGTCCGAGTCGCGCGGCCCATCCGCGGCTTCCCCACCCCAATCCAGGAGAACGTGCCCACGATGACCGTCGAGCACACCACTGCCGCCTCTTCGAACGTCGACGAAGAGAACCCCGCGGAGCGGGTGGGGGTGTCGGCCCGATGCTTGATCCGCGATCACAGGGGACGAGTGCTGACGGTGCGACTCGCCCCGGAGCGGCGCCCACCCGGCAAGCCATACCTGTATCTGCCGGGTGGGAGGGTGCACAAAGGCGAGTTGCCCCCCGACGCCGCCGAGCGCGAGGTGCGCGAGGAGCTGGGGCTGTCCGATCTGCACGCCGGACCGTTGCTGCTGTTGGCATGGAGCATCCCGCGGTATCCACAACTGCGTCCCCGCCTGCACATGCTGTTCGACTTCGGTCGACACGACCGCGCTACGCTGTCGGCCCGCATCGTGCTGCAAGCCGGGGAGATCGGCGGCTATGCCTGGCTCGACGCCCGCGGTCTCCAGCGCCGCCTGCATCCGGCGCAAGTCGAGCAGTTGAACGCAATCACCCAGCGTCGAACCTATCTGGAACAGGAACCGGTTCCCCGCGCCGAGGACGCGCAGTAACCGTGGTGACGCAGGTTCTGGTCGAGTGTGAGCAAGCCGCACCGCCACGACCGGGATTCGCCCATCCGTGCTTGGCCGCGTGCGTCCTGCTGCCACAGCCGACCGGACGGATCCTGCGGGTCGTTGCTCGGTCCTCCTGACGCGACCGAGTGCAACCCAGGCGGCCGCAACGCGCCGCAGGTGAAGCTGTTCGACCGGATCCGGGGGGAGGGAACCGAAGGCACCGATCTGTTCCACCGGCGCTTCGAGCAGGCCGAAGTTCGGCGTACGGTGCAGCTGTGCTCTGCCGGACAGGAACTGCCGCGATGAGCTGGACCGAGCTTTTCGCGTTGCGCGAGGCCCATTTGGCGGATGTGCTGGTCCGCTTCGCCTATCGTGGGCTGCCGCTGTCGGCGGCGCTCGCCGAACTCGCAGAACTCATCAGCCGCCCAGGCCGGATTGGCGACGCGGAGCTCGATCTCCTTCTGGCCCGCATCGACAGCGAGCATCGGGCGGAACGTCTCAAGATCCACCCTTCCGGGCCGTGGGCTGGCGCGCCGACCGGTGTCGCGATCGCCCGGCGGTTCGGCGTCGGGAAGGTCAAGCTGCGGGCGGTCCGCATCGCGTACTACACCTTGTATCTCGGGCTGCCTCCGTTCGACGCCGACAAACCGCTCGACAGTGCAGGCGCATGCCCCTCCACGTGAGCCAATCGGGCATGCCCGCGGGAACGCGTCGCGGCGGGCGGCGGTGATCAGGCAACTCGCCGCGAAACCCATGGTGGGCTTGACGTCCGCAGACAGGGCGGCCGGTCTCGCGGCGGCAGGTGTACGTGCTGGTCGGCCCGTGACGCGCGGATGAGGGTGCGGTGCCGGACCTGCTACTCGGACGGTCGTGGCGCCGGCCGGTTGCCGGACGAGGTCGAAGCGATCGCGCGGGAGGTGCTGCGGGCCCGGTACCTGACCCGGCAGCGCCGGTCGATGGCGGCGGTGTGCCGGGAAATCGCCCAGCGGTGCCGGGCACTGGGGCTGCCGGTGCCGCCGCGGGGCACGGCGCTGCGGCGGATCGCGCAGCTGGGCCTGGTGGAGACGACGATGGCGCGGGAGGGTGCCAACGCGGCCCGGTCGCGGCGCTCGGCGGGCGGGGTGCCTCCGGAAGTCACCAGTCTGTTGGAGCAGGTGCAGGTCGACCACGCCCCGGTAGACGTGACCCTGGTCGACGGGCGGCACCGGTTGCCGATCGGCCGCCCGTAGGTGACCGCAGCGATCGAAGCCCGCCCATACCGGTGTACGGGCGGGCTTCGTTGTTTCCGGTTAGCTGCGGACCTCCTCGGGTAAGGCGGTGCCGCTCACGCGTCCTCCACATCGGCGCCTAACCGATGAACCAACGCATACACCAGTCGCTCCCGTCGCGTGCTCACACGAACTGCCAGATCTGCTGTCACGTGCATCGAGAACCGGCAACTCCGTTCGCGACGATCCTCGGCCGGTTGAGCACGGCGTGACGGTCGACGGCGTCGATGGTTTATCCACCGAGAAGGGCGAGAGCGGCAGCGTGGTAGATCGCCTGGGCAGTGGGCAGGGAGTCCAATCTGATTCGTTCGTCGGTGCCGTGCAGACCCACGTAGACGGCGCCGAACCCGGCTGTTGCGGGGATGCCGAGTCCGGCGAGGTAGTTGCCGATGTTGGAGGGTCCTGCGATCTTGGCTTCGATCGCGATTCCTGACGTTCGCATGGCTTCGAGGAGTGCTTGTCGTAGTCGCGAGTCGGGTGGGAGCGCGTAGGCAGGCCATCGGGTGTGGGTGTGGATGAGGGTGGTTCGGGTGTCCGGCCACGCGTTGTCGATGTGGGTGATGTGCTGTTGCAACAGCGTGGCGGCGGCGAGGTCGTCGAAGGTGGGGGTGGTGCGGATGTCGACGTTGATGGTGCAGAGGTCGGGGGTGGCGGAAAAGCCGTGGCCGCCGTTGATGGCGGTCACGGTGAGTTTGCCGTGGAGCGGGAAGGTGGGATCGGTTCCGCCGGGTAGGTCCGAGGAGGACAGAGCCCGGATCAGGTGGGCGGCTTTCTCGATGGCGCTCGGGGTGGTTTTGCTGCCGCCGGAGTGCGAGGCGACGCCGTGCACGTGGAGTTCCACGCGGTGTACGCCGCGCCCGCCGACGACGAGCTTGTCCATGCCGGGGTAACCGATCATGACTCCGGCGACGTCATCGGGGGCGTCCGGGCCTTCGAAGTAGCGTTTTGCTCCACCGAAGGCGCCGGTGTGCTCGTCGACGTCGATGAGCAGGACGAGGGTGCCATGCAGTCGCTCGGGATGGGCTGCGAGGCGGGCGAGGATGTGGGCGAAGATGGCGGCGCCGGACTTCGAGTCGGCGCTGCCGCGGCCCCACAGCCAGCCCTCGTGCACGACGGCGGAGGTCGGCGGGTGGGTCCAGGCGTGTTCGTCGCCGAAGGCCGCGGTGTCCAGGCAGGCGTTGAATACCCAGCGCGGACCGGGGTTCAGGCCGCGGACTTCGCAGGTCACACCGACGGTGGCGCCGGTCGCGTCACGAAGTCGGGTCACGGAGAGTCCGTGACGGTCGAGCCAGCCACCAAGGTGGTCGAGCACCGGGTCGTAGGGATCTATGCCACCGCGGCTGGGTATGGCCACCAGGTCCCGGATCAGCGTGATCACCGATTCGTGGTCCTCCTTCGCGGCGGCCAGCACCGTGTGCTGATCGTCAGCGTGCTCGGTAGTCACGACCGGCACCTCCCTGTCGTTTGGTCGTTGCGACGGGAACATCATCGGCTGTGGTCGTGCGCGGGCAGAGCACGCAGGGCGTGTTCGGACTCCACTCTGCGGGCTCCGGCGTACAGCTGCCGGGCGTGGTCGATGAGCCGCTCGGCGGCTCCGGACTCCAGGACGATGCCGGAGTCGAACGCCTCGGCGGAGGTCAGGGATGGGATGGGGATGACGGCGGTGGACTCGGAGGCGCAGAAGAACCGCTCCGGGGTGGTGGGGTCGTCCTCGACGATTCCGATGTGCAGGGTCTTGAGCCCGACGCTGCGGTCGTGCGGGTCTCGGAGGCTGACCAAGCGCAGCAGGTGGTCGGTGAGGACCTGGTGTCGAGGCGGGCCGAACAGCAGGCGGTAGTGCACCAGTTCGGGGCGGTCGGCGAGGACTTCTTCGATCGTGTCCAGGTAGGCCGCGTCACGCGAACGGGAACCGACGACCGCGAGGTAGGTCTGGGCGGTCCGGACGACCTCGGTCAGTGCAGTGCGCAGGTCGTGGTGTCCGATCAGCAACCGGGGTGTTTCGGCGGCCGCAGTCAGGGGCAGGTCCTGATGGGCGAACAGCTGTTCGGGTGGTCGGCGGTAGTAGTCGACCAGGACTTTGCGGTACTTGATGCTGGTGACGTGTCGGCCGCGTTCCCAGCCGGACAGCATGCCGGGTGTGATGCCTGAGGAGCCGTTGCTGGATCGCCGGTCGAGGTCCGCGCACACCTGCTCCAGGGTGGCCGGGATGGCCGTGCGGGCCTGTCGTAGCGGTGAGTTGTCCTGACCTGCCGGGTGCCTCGGGCTTCGGCGTGCGGCCATGGTGCCCCGCCCTTCCTCACGATGATCGTTTCATGACTTCACGAGGTGTCGTGAACAGCGGTTTCGACGACGATGTGAACAACGGATGCATAGAGATGAGCACGGGATGGGCAGGGATGAGCTGGTCTCCTGTGTGACGGTACGTGACGCTTCACGCACGCCCAGCTCGCGGTGAGAGTGTGCTCGCCCAGTTCGTTGGTCGTGGAAAGGATCCTCCGATGACGACATCGACGTCGAGTCCGTCCTCAGCCGGCGACAGTCCGATACGACCGGCCGGGATGCGAGAGGCGATGGCCGGTCCGGTGCGCGGTCCGTGGCCTGCTCGGCCGCGCGACGGTTTCGGCTGCGGAGTCTGGTTGGTCACGCCGGGGGTGTCGCCCAGCCGGTTCGCGGCGGCGGCCGACGCGGGTGCCGACATCGCGCTACTGGATCTGGAGGACTCCGTACCCCGGCTGCGTAAAGCCGAGGCCCGTGGTGAGGTGCTGGGTTTTCTGTGCCGTGATGGCCAGGACGAGGGCCGCGCCTCGGGCATCGTGGGGGTGCGCGTGAACGCGCCGGACACGGTGCACGGGTTGAAGGATCTCGTCGAGTTGGCCGAGCACGGTGTGTGGCCTGCTCTGCTGCTCGTGCCGAAGGTGCAGGCGGCGCGCGACATCGAACTCGTCGCACAGATCATGGATGGTGCACCGACGCTGCCTCAGGTCTGGGCGTTGATCGAGTCCCCGCGCGCGATCCAGCATCTGCCCGACATCCTGTGTGCTCCGGCGCTCACTGGAGTGGTGTTCGGAGCTGCGGACTACGCGGCCGAAGCCCGATGCACGATCACGAGCAGGTCGGTGGGCAACGCTCGGATGATGCTCGTGGCAGCTGCGGCCGCGGCCGGTCTGCCCGCGGTGGATTCCCCGTTCTTCGACCTGAGTGACGCGGCCGGACTACGACGGGAAGCTTGCGATGCAGCCGATCTCGGGTTCGTCGGCAAGGTCGCCATCCATCCCGCGCAGCTCCCGGTGATCCGGGAGGCGTTTCAGCCCAGCCAGGCCGAACTGGATGCCGCGCGTGCTGTCGTCGCCGCTGCCGATGCCGCCGACGGCGGCATCATCACCATTGGCGGCGCGATGGTGGGCCCACCGATCGCCGACGTGGCCCGCGCTCTGATCGCCCGAGCAGGCACGCCTGCCCTCCGCCTCGCGCACGGGGTCCGATCATGAGCAGCACCGTCCCGCAGGGTTTCCGCAGAGTCGAGCAGAACCGGATTCGTGAAGTCGTCGGGCTCGGTCTAGACGACTTGCCGGTCGGTCTGGTCATCGAGCACCGGCCCGCTCGGACCGTGACCGAGACCGAGCACGTCACCCTGCTCGCGTTGATGGGTAACGAGGCTCCCGTCCACTCCGACATCGAGTTCTGCGGTCAGACCGGCCACGACCGGGTGTTGGTCTGCGGCATCCTGACCCTCTCCGTGGTGCTCGGCATGACGGTCCGCTCCACCAGTGGCATGACCAGTGCGAACCTCGCCTTGGACGAGGTGCGGTTCGAGCAGCCCGTGCACGTGGGCGACACAGTGCGGGCGCGCAGCACGGTGCTGGCCGCCCGCCGCTCCGAGAGCCGTCCCGACCAGGGGATCGTCACCTGCCGGGTCGAAGGCCACAACCAGCAAGACCGGCGGGTTCTCGTCTGCACCCGTACCTTCTTCGTCCCCGTCGACCCCGATGCCCTGCGCGATGCCACCGGGTACTAGCGGAATGAGGGCAACGGTGAATGCTTCGGAGTTGGCTTTCGTCGAGGCTGACGACGCGCGGTGGGACGAGTACGGCGTCCTGGCTCGGCGTGCTTACGGTCAGCCCGTCGACGACATCGGGCGCCTGGGCGCGTACGCGGATCGGCGCGTGGTCCTGCGCGGCGGGAAGGTCGTCGCCGGCGGGCTCGGATTGCTGATTCCGCAGTGGTTCGGCGGTCGGCCCGTGCCCAGTGCCAGCATGGCCTGCGGATGCGTGGCCCCGGAGGAACGTGGTGGGCAACTCGCGGCCCACCTAATCGTCGAGCGGCTGCGACCGCTGCGGGAGCAGGGCGCGGTACTGGCCACGCTGTGGACCTCCTCCACCGGATACGTGCGCCGGATGGGCTGGGAGGCACCCGCCGCGGTGAGCTCGTGGACGGTGCCCACCGGCGAGTTGCGGCGACGGACCGAGGAGCCGGACCTCGAGGTCCAGACCGGCGACACCTTGGAACTCGGTGCGCTACGGGACACCCTGGCCGCGCGGTGGAACGGCACCTGGCAGCGCCCCGTGTGGTGGGATGCCTGGCAGCAGGCACAGCACCCGCACCTGTACACCTACCGATTCGGTCCGGCGGGCCAGGAGCCCACGGGAGTGCTGTCGGTGGCCGGGGAGCGTCATCCCGTCGACGGGCGCCGACTGGTCGTCCACGACTTCTGGGCCGCCGACCACGCCACCGCGGCCGCGATGCTCGCCTTCCTCGGCCGCCACGACAGCCGGATCCCCACGGTGGAGTTCCAGCGCACCGGTGTGCCACCCGGCCCGCTGCTCCTGCACGCCATGCACCGCTCCGGTGCAGCGGCGGCACAATCCTGGCACCCCTGGATGCTGCGCGTTCTGGACCTGCGCCGCGCGGTGCAGGCACGCGGCTGGCCCCCTGAGCTCGCCCTCGATCTCCCGCTCGGCGTCGTATCCGAGGACGGCCAACAAGTCGAGCACTACACCCTGCACATCGCTCAGGGCCGCGGGGAACTGACATCCGGCGGGACCGCCGCCGACTTGGTCCTAACCAGAGGACAGTTCGCGGTCTGGTACGCGGGCGGATACCGCACCGCGACCGCGGCCGCCCTGGCCGGAATCGACGGTGCTCCTGCCTCGATCACGCGGCTCGTGACGGCCACCAACGACCAGGAGCCATGGCTGGCCGACTACTTCTGAGCAGTGATTCCGGCCACCGGCACCGCCCCGGCCGCTACCGCCGCCACCGTGCCACCGCACCGGCCGAAAGAAGCAAACCCTGTCGCGAAGTCCGCACCACCGCAGGCAATCCAGCACTCCACCCGGCCACGACAACTGTCCACACCGGATCCCCGATCGACGATCGCAGACCTGCCCGGAAGATGACACCTCATGACTGCCAAGCCGTTCCCGACCGACCTGCGCCAGTGGGTCACCACCACCCTGTCGGCCCCGGATGAGATCACCGACGTGTCCTGGCCCAGAGGAAGTTCCCGAGTTTGGCGTGTGAGCACCGGCGGGACCACCGCGTTCGTCAAGCTCAGCCCTACCAGCCTGGACTTCGACCGCGAGGTCGGCGGCTACGCCTACGCCGCGCGGACTCTGACCCAACACGAAGCACCACGGCTTCTGGCCGCGGATCCTGATCTGCGGGCGATCATCAGCTCACCGCTTCCGGGTGCGGTCGTGCGTGGCCTGATCCTGGACGTGACGACGGAGCCGCGCGTGCACGAGGTCGCGGGCCGGCTGCTTCGCCGCTGGCACGACCAGTCCGACCCGGCCGCGGAACAGGACCGCCACGACGTGCGCGAGGCGATGCGGCATAAGGCACAGGAAGCCGCGGCCTGTCTGGAGAGCACCGCTGACCATCTCGACGCGGGCCACCTCGCCTTGGTGCAGGACGCAGCTCGGGAGTTGCCGGAGTTGGCGGAGGCGTTGCCGCTGGTCTACCAGCATGGCGACTACTCCACCCGCAACTGGCTGTGGGACGCCCCGAGCGGTCGGCACGGGCTGATCGATTTCGCGATGGCCCATCACGGCATCGCCGTCGAAGAGTTCGTGTGGCTGTGCGGAGCGGTCTGGTCCGAGCGTCCCGATCTCAAGACGGCTTACCTGACCGGTTACGGCAGGGCCCTGACAGCAACGGAGGAACGGCTGTTGCAACTGCTGACCGTGCGGCTCGCGGTCTCCTATCTCCACAGCGGACTGGTCAAGCAGCGGGTCGACCTTGTCGACCGCGGGCACCTTGTCCTCGATCGGATGACACGCCAGTACCGGTAGCGACGTCTGCGCACAACGTCGCATCGACGCCGCCGCCACACCACCGGTCCGACTCACACGCGCGACGAAGGGAGAACCATGGCCGTCCCGCCTGCAGTGCCCGGCGTTGTCAGAGGAGCGCACGGTGATCCGTCGAACTGCCGGCATTGGGAATGGCAGCACGTGCCCGAGCAGCTGCGGCGTGCCATCGATTCTCAGGTCGGCCCGGTTCGCGCCATCACGGCAGCGTCGGCGGGACTGAACGCGCACATCGCCGCCACCCTCGCGGTCCCGACCGGGAAGGTGTTCGTCAAGGCGATACCGCTGACCCATCCCAGTGCGTTCACCCTCACCAACGAGGCGCGCATCGCACCAGACGTCAGGGGAATCTCTCCGCGGCTGCTGCACCACGGCACCACGGCGGGATGGCAGTACCTGCTGTTCGAGCATGTGGCCGGTCGACACGTGGACCTGTCGCCTGGTTCGTCGGATGTGGACGTGCTCGCAGATCTGCTGCGGCGGCTGGCCGCGGTGACGGAGTTCGACACCCTGGCTGCGCCCCCGGTCGAGCAGCGGTGGGCGAGGTTTGGACGCGATCTCGACCTCGGCCCACTGGCCGGTGACCATCTCGTGCACTCCGATTTGAACCCCGGCAATATCCTGATCGACCACGGCCGCGCGGTCTTGGTGGATTGGGCTCGGCCCGCTCGGGCAGCGGCGTGGCTTTCCGTCGGCTTCCTGCTGGCCTCGCTCGTCAGCGCGGGAGCCGCCCCCGCGACGGCCGAGCGCTGGGCCGTGGGCGCCGTCCCGGAGTGGTGCACCGCCGCACCGGCGGCCGTCGACACCTTTGTCGCAGCCCTGGCCCGCCGCCGAGCCGAACAAGCGCTCGACAGTCCGCCGGCACGACGATCGCAACGACAACACCAGGCACGTGCCGCACAGCGCTGGCTTCACCACCGACGTTCCCGCTGAACCACCCCTCCTGCGTTGTCGCGCGGACCCACCGGTTCGACGCCAACGCGCCTCATCCGTGCTCGAAGGAGATCCGTGCCTCGACGTCGTCACTGGACAGCAGGTACCGCCTCGCCGCCGATGCGGGGTGGCCGGTCCGCGGAAGGGCGGTAGTCGTGCGTGTGACGATCGAGGAAGTCAGAGCGCTGATGGCCGCGGCGTGCCATGCTGCCGACGTCCCGGAGCGGGAGACCGCTGTGGTGGTAGACCACTTCCTGGCCGGGGAACTGCGTGGCAAGTCCTCGCACGGAGTGGCGAAGTTCTGTTTCGAGTCGCGGTTCTTCCGCGAACGCGAGGCGCCACCGGAGGTGATACGAGAACGCGGAGTTTTCGCGGTGATCGACGCGCACCGCGAGATCGGGCCGCTGAGCGCGTCGTTCGCAGTCACCGTGGCCTTGGCCAAAGCCGCCGAGTACGGCGCAGGCATCGTCGGCATGATCAACACCCAGCGATACGGCATCCTCGCCACCTGGAGCGAGGAGATCGCCCACCACGGGCTGGTGGGCATCGCCGCGAACACCTCCCGCGCCGAAGCCGCCGTCGCGGGCGGCCGGACCCCGGTGCTGGGCGTCAACCCCATCTCCTTCGCCCTTCCCACGCACGGCGAGCCGCTGTCGGCGGACCTGTCCACCACGCTCGCGCCGATGGGCGTGCTGTGGGAATGCCGACGCGCCGGGACACCGCTGCCGGACGGGTGCTTCGTCGACGTGCACGGCCACCTCACCGAGGACCCCGATCAAGCGGTGTCCGCCGTCGTGTTCGGCGAGCACCGCGGCTTCGCCGTCTCGCTGCTCCTGCAAGCACTGACCGGCAGCCTGTTCGGCTTCCCGATGGGCAGCGAGGTAACCGACACCTGGACCACCGGCTACACCTTCATCGCGCTCGATCCCCGGCACGCCAACCCCGACGGGCAGGCCGCCGCCGCCAACAGCCGCCTCGTGGAGCAGTTGCGCTCCGCCCGCGACAGCGAGGGCGGCCCACAGCGACTACCCGGTGAACACTCCCACATTCGCGCCGCCGCGGCCTTGGCCACCGACGCCGTCGACCTGCCCGAGCCGGTGCTGCTTCGCCTCCGAGCCCGCGCCGACGGCAACTTCATCTCCGACTGACCCAGGAGCACATCATGTTGAAGGTTCACTGGTTCTTACCCACAGCCAGCGACGGCCGCTCCCTGACGGTCGGCACCCGCGGCACCCACGGTCCCGGTCACGACACGGTCGGCGCAGTCGATCGCGGCGCGGACCGATTCCGCGCTCCCGACATCAACTACCTGGCCCAGATCGCCTGCGCCGCCGAACAGATGGGCTTCGATGCGATCCTCACCCCGACCGGCACATGGTCCGAGGACGCCTGGCTGACCTGCGCCGCCCTCACGCGGGACACCGAGCGGCTGCGTTTCCTGGTGGCGTTGCGTCCTGGCCTGGCCTCCCCCACTCTGGTGGCGCAGATGGCCGCCACGTTCCAGCGGATCTCCCGCAGCCGACTGCTGCTCAACATCGTCACTGGCGGCGACGCCGACGAGCAGGCCCGCTTCGGCGACCACCTGAGCAAAGCTGATCGCTACGCGCGCTGCGACGAATTCCTCACTGTGCTGCGCGGAGCCTGGTCCGGGCAGCCGTTCACCCACACCGGCGCGCACTACGACGTCCGCGACGCCACCGTGATGGGAACCCCGGACCCGATACCCGAGCTGTACTTCGGCGGTTCGTCGGCCGAAGCGGGCCCGGTCGCGGCCCGGCACGCGGACACCTACCTCACCTGGGGCGAACCACCCGATCAGGTCGCGCACAAGCTCGACCGCCTGCGTGGTCTGGCCGCCGAGCAGGGCCGCGCGCTGCGGTTCGGCATCCGGTTCCACGTCGTGGCCCGCGACACCTCCGAGCAGGCGTGGGCGGCGGCCGAGCGGCTACTGGCCGGAATCGACCGCGAGCACGTCGCCCGCGTCCAGACAACGCTGGCCACCAGCCAATCCACCGGCCAAGCCCGGATGGGCGACCTGCACGCCGAGTACCGCGAGAGCGGCCGGATGTCGGATCTGGAGGTCTACCCCAACGTGTGGGCCGGGGTGGGTCTGCTGCGCGGCGGCGCCGGAACCGCGCTGGTCGGCTCCCACCAGGAGGTCGCCGACCGCATCGCCGAGTACTCGGAACTCGGGATCGAGGAGTTCATCCTGTCGGGCTTCCCGCACCTGGAAGAGGCCTACCAAGTCGGCGAAGGCGTCTTGCCCCGACTCGCGCAGCTCGGACTGACGGAGGCTCGGTGAGCACCAACGTCCTGGTGGTCGGGGTCGGTCCACACACACGCCGCAGCCACCTCCACGCGCTCGCGGCCGGACAGGACACGGGCCTGGTCGGCACGATCACCGGTATCGACCTGCACGCCGTCGCGGCACAGCAGGTGATCTACGGGTCGCCAGACCGTCCTCGTGTGCTGCCGGTGCTCGGCGTGGACCCGTTCCCCTCGTCGAGCACCAGCCTTCCGACGGCGGTGCGCGTCATCGTGGACGAAGTGGTCATGCGGGAACGGATCGGTGCCGTGGTCGTGGCGACCGAGCCGTCCCTGCACATGCCCTACGCCTTGTGGGCGTTGGAACGCGGCCTGAGCGTTCTGCTGGACAAACCCCTCAGCGTCCATGGTGGAGCGTCGGCGAATCCGGCGGCGGCGGTCGCGATCGCGGAGGACTACGACGCGCTCATGCGCGCCTACGACCAAGCTCGGCTCCGCGATCCCTCGATCGTGGTGAGCGTGATGAGCCAGCGCCGCCATCACCCGGCGTTCCAACGAATGCGGGACCTGATCGCCGAGGTGGCCGACCAGACGAACTGCCCGATCACCTCGATCCAGTCCTTCCACGGCGACGGGCAGTGGCGCCTGCCCGACGAACTGGTCGACCTGACCTACCACGGCTATCAGGACGGGTACGGGAAGGCCGCGCACTCCGGCTACCACTTCTTCGACATCGCCCAGTGGCTGATGGCCGCCGGTGAGCGGCCCGGCAAGCGGTGCGACGAGGTGGAGGTGCACGCCCACTGCACCCGCCCCGCCGACACCCTCGCCCAGCTCACCGTGGCCGACCACGACGCCCTGTTTCCCGGCTTCGCCGCCCGCAATCCCTACAGCCACACCGAGTTGCAGGCGTTAACTCGTGGTTTCGGAGAGGTCGACGTCTTCTCGTCGATGGCGTACCGCAGCGGCGGGGACACGATCACGTTGGGCAGCATCAACCTGGCGCACCAGAGCTTTTCCCAACGCGGGAACCTCACCCCCGCGCTCGACAGCCTCTACAAAGGCAACGGCCGGATCGGGCAGGAGACCCACATCATCGAGCAAGGCCCCTTCCAGGCCTTACACTTCCACGGTTTGCAAACCTTGCACGACGAGCTACCGGAAGTGGATCCGGCAGCGGTCGGCGGCGCGGACCACGTCGCGGTGCACATCTTCCGCAACAACCGCTTCCGCCCACAGTGGGAACGGCACACCACCCTGGAGTTCGCCGACCTCACCGGCGGTTCCGGGCCCGACGCGACGCTGCCCACGCAGGCGTCGTCGCGGCACCGGGCGGTCACCGAATTCCTGCTCTACCTGGCCGGATGCCTGCCACGGCAGTCAATGGCCTCCAACCTGGCCACCCATCGACGCTCCGCGCGGCTGATGGCAGGCGTCTACCTGTCGATGGCCCAACGGCACACCGGCGGCAGCCCGACCGCCACCCTGGAATTCCGCGCGGACCCCACCGAGCCGCGAAAGCTCCTCGCCCCTGTGGAAGCAACATGGTGACCACGGCCTCCCCCACCGCGAGCCCGCCCCCGGTGCCCGACCTCACCGACCTGCTGGGCCGACATCTGGGCGACGTCCTCGACGCTTGCGCCCGGCATACCGGGCCGATCACCCGCGTCGAGCGAGCAACCGGCGGCAACGTCAGCCACGTCTTCCGCGTCCACGGCGCAACCGGACACGTCGTGCTCAAGATCCGCGGCGCCCGCTTCGCCAACATCCCCACCATCAGCACCGACCCGGCGCTGATCGCCTACGAACACAGCGCCCTGCAGATCTACGGTGATGCGGCGCCCGAGCTGTTCCCCACGGTCCTGGACTTCCTGCCCGACGCGCATGCGCTGGTGATGACCGATGTGTTCCCCGACGGCCGCAGCTGGCACGAACACCTCGACCACCACCCCGCCACGACCGGCGACACCGCCCGCCTCGGCCGCGCGTTGGCGCGGGTGCACCACGCCACCGCGGCCGTGTCGACCCCGATCCGTCCGCACGGCGACGACCAGTTCCGCGAGCACACCTTCGACTTCTGCCTGCGTTCCACCGGGCACCCTGCATTGCTGACCGCATGCGCGCAGCTGGCTGCGCTGCCCGGTCACCAGCTCGTGTTGGGCGATGTCGCGCCGAAGAACCTCAGCGTGGCAGGTGCCCGCGTCGCCTTCGTCGACCTCGACAACGTCCACCGCAACGCGCCCCTTTACGACCTGGCCTACCTTCTCGCGCACGTCCTGCTGCACCACCTTCGCTGGAGCGACACCGCTACTGCCCTGGCCACCGCGCTGCTGGACGCCTACGCCCGCTCCGATGCCACGTCTGCGCCTGCTCGACGTTGGGCAGACGACCCGCTGATGGCGACGGTCGCCGCAGGCGTGCTGCTCTACCGACTGGCCGCCCGCATCACCCCCTACCCGCCGACTGCGTCACCAGCGGTGAGCCACACCTATCAGGACGGGGTTCTACGTCTGCTCGACAGCGGCCCGTTCACCGTGCCGGACCTGCTCGATCTCACCGAGCAGGTCACGCGATGAACTCCTCCACCCACCAGGCCCCCGACCGGGATGACCAAGCCGCCGTCGCCATCCTGCGAGCCCGCGGCATCCCGGTCACCGACATCCAGTCCCTCGCCCACGACCAAGGTCCCTTCGCCCAGCGCACCACCGCCTGGACCCGCGTCGTGGTCCCCGGCGTGAACCTGTGCGCCCGGCCGGTGGAGCTCGACGGCGGGTTCACCAACGTCTACACCCTCACCGTCGACCTCGAACGGGCACGATGCCACGCCGTCAGCTCCCCCACCGGATTCCACCTGCGCGACCTCGTGCGCCACGACGACGTCGCCGCCGCGGTGAGCGGCTCCTTCTCCTACATCTCCGACGATCCCGACTACCAACCCGCCGAACCCTGCCTCGACCTCGTCTGCCGCGACGGCCGCATCACCGGCCTGCCCACCGCCACCAAACCCGCCCTCCTCGTACGGCACGAGCGACCGGTGGTGCGCACCGTCGCCGCCACCGGCACCCTGACCATCGCCGGTCACCGTCACAGGTGGACGGGCTCCAAACAACCGCCGTCACCCGAACACGAGCACGTCGGACACCTCACCGTCTACGGCGCCGCCAACTGCCGCGTCCGCTACCGCGACAACGCCCGCACCGGATTCCTCCGCGATGTCGACCCCGACACCAACACCACCCCGCGAACCCCTGATGCCCTCGACGCCATCGTCATCGCGACCGCCGACGGACTCGAGGTCACCGCCGTGCGGTCGGGCGGCGGCGTAGACCTGTTCGCCAGCAACTTCATCCTCCGAGCCCACCGACCCTGGCCCCGCCATCTGGTCCCCGGCGCGCGAATACACGTCACCGACATCGACGGCCGGCGGGCAGCGGAACTGCGCTCCGCGCTGTCGATCGGACCATCCACCGCAGACGCCGCGGCGGGCCACATCGGGGCGTGGGATCAGAGCCTGGGTACCTCCCCGTTCCGGCCCACCGCACGCAACGCGCGCACCCTGCTCGCCGTGCACGACAACACGCTGCACCTGTATGTCCTCGACGGTGCACGCCTGACCAGCGCGTTTCAGGGCGCCACCCCGCACGAAACGGCCAGCCTGTGTTCCGATGCTGGGCTGGACCCCAGTCAGGTCTTCCACCTCGACGGCGGCGGGACCTCCAAGATCGCCTACAACCGCGAAGATCACGGCCCTGATGTCGTGGGCAGCCTGAACTATCTCCAGTGGCCCGCCACCCCTGACGCCCCGTTCCGTTGGCGCGGTCTGGAGGGCCGCGTGCTCCGCAGCGCCGTCGCGATCACCGCTCTCCGGGAGTCGAGATGAAGGTCCTCATCGTGGTCGCCCACCCCGACGACGCCGAGATCGCAATGGGCATGCGAATCCGGTGGTACGCCGACAACGGCGCCCAGGTCCGGGTGCACTGCCTGACCACCGGATCCCCGGCCCCGCACGGCAGCGACGTCCGCCGGGAAGAATGCCTCGCCGCAGGCGCCCTACTCGGTGTCGAGACCTACACCTTCTCCGACATCCCCGACACCCGCTTCACCGACCACCGCGGCGACATCAACTCCGAACTCTTCCGCGTGTTCGGATCCGACCGACCCGACATCGTCTACACCCACTACCCGACCGACCAACACCTCGACCACACGACCACCGCCCAGGAAGTCACCGCCGTCGCCCTGCGCGAAGCGGCGAACCTGACCTATTTCCGCTCCCCCTACAGCG
>Ga0247771_1000068_pt1 | contig 44925 bp, 73 predicted proteins | sample UWRJL197509C6_FD_179948 | JGI IMG/M metagenome (GOLD analysis project Ga0247771, IMG submission 179948) | Plant litter microbial communities from Arlington Agricultural Research Station in Wisconsin, United States - UWRJ-L197-509C-6 | ecosystem: Environmental > Terrestrial > Plant litter >... | reverse complement strand
GACTACCCCTCCCGACAACACATCGAAGACAGGGCGAGAGGGAGGCAAGGCCGACCGGAGCGAACTCAGAACCGAAACCATCGGCGGCTCAGCCATGTTCGGAGCTGCCATCGCCCCCCCCCCCCAAGTCTCCTGATACGGGAGAGCTGATCCTTCGCAAGGCTGTCGGCGAGCTGGTGGCCTCCGCGTTGTCGGCGGCTGCTATCGTGGGACCTAGCTGGGTCGGATATGCGGGCCTTCGCGAAGCAGCTCGCGCCTGTCTCTCCGCCCTAGAGTCTATTCCTTTAGGTGATACAAAGACTTAGCTCGCTCCGCGTTAAGCTGCGCTGCCGCGCACGCGTCACCCCGTAGTGGATGAGTTGCACGGGGAGCTATAGCGGGATAGGGTGAATTGCTGCGGCGGCGTGGAAAGCTCCACCTACCAAACGACCACGGATGGGTTGCGCCGGTGTAGGTCAAGCCGGACCCGGAGTAGCGACCGGCCCGCAGCGCTACCCCCAAAACTTCCAGAAGGGCCGTTCGATCTTAGCGACCGCCGCCCTGTCCCGAGCCTCGCACCCCGCGACAATCTCCACAGCGGCCTTCGTATGCAGGTTCGCCGTGTCCAGCCGACCCACCGCCGCATCCCCGAACGAAATCCAGTCGCCAGCCGTATCAGACTGAGGAAGCGCCGGAGCCTCTACAGGAGCCCGAATGCTCTCAGGGATTAGCTCGCTGCATCCCGACGCAAGCTGGATCGTTGCGCGAGGACTGGCGCATGCAGATAGCGCGGCGACCAGCAGCAGCGACCTCAGGGGAAACCAAGACCGACGCGCCGGGCTGGGCAAGGATTTCATCGCGGTTCTTTCGGGTTGTGTCTTCAATGGCTGCGGAACCGCGAGAAACGCCGTCTGAGACGCTTGCGGCTTCCTTGGCGGATTCGGTGCGGGTTTCCGATAGGGTGGCCTGTACGGCGCTCTCTCGGGCTTGGCGGGCATTGTCGGCGGGTCGGATGATGATGGCCCACCACAGAGCCCACATCGCCAGCAGGACGACCAAAGCTGCCGCTGCATAGCCTACAGCGCTGACCTCGTTTACCGGCGGGAGCTTCATCCGATGCCGCCCCAGCCTTCAACGCAGCCCGAGCCGCCGTCGCGGATAAAGCCGTTGTCGGTTTCACGGGCGGTCGATCCACCCCAGCCTTCGATTAGCCAACCTTCGCGGATCATGTTCTCAGCTCCATGTGCGGGCCGTCATTGAAATCTCGCCCCGGATGTCGTTCGTTGTAGGCAATCATCGCGGCGTGAATGTTCAGCGCTCCGGCGGGCAAATCGCGAAGGTCGCGGTCCCAAACCCCGCCCCACGTAATGCCTATGTTGGCGTCAATCGCGGCGGAACGCCAAGCGTCGGCAATCGTAGCAAACGGGAACACCTTTTCGCCGTCGATGACGATGGGCCATCCAAGGCCGGTGCCGCCCCATGTGAAGTGGCCATTGATCCACGGCACGCAATCCACCGCATGGCCGTAGCCATCGGGCTTGATCAGGTGGTTGGAGTTCATGGTCTTCGAATAGCCAAGCCGCACCTTTTCGGCCTGCTGTTGCTTGGTTCTGGTGAGCGGTTCCGTGAAGCCCCAATCAATCGCAGATCGGGCAATCGCCGCGTGCGCCAGCTTCACCATCGACGGGTGAAGGTGCGCCATGTTCGCTATCGACTTGGGACCAAGCTTGAACGTCAAGGGGACGGCTCCACTTTTGCTTTCCGAGTAACCCTAGCATTGTCGGGCGGCGTTGTCGCGGTTGCCGTCGTAGTGGCGGTTCCGTCGGCCGACGATGCCGTGGCCGTCGCGTTCAGGTTCACCCCCGCCTTCATCACGGACGCCAGTTGGAAGCCCTTCAACGCTTGTTCCGCGCTCGCCGTGGTGATGACGAGGAAGCACAGGAACACGTAGGCCACCGCCACCGGCCAGCCGTCGCCCTTCTGCCAGCCCACGATGCACGCCCAAATGAACCACGCAGGCAGGGCAAACGCGCCCCACACCACGCGGTTTTTCCATATGCTGACCGGGATGACCGCGCCAAGCTCAGCAGAGACGCCGGGAAGGCTGGCCGAGGGGTTGGGGGTCATCTGATCAGCAAGGTCACGATGACCAGAAGGCACGCAATGGGCGTCAGCGGGGCGGCTATGACAGCGCGTCCGGAAAGCTGCTGGATCACGTCGATGATGACGAGAACCAAGGCAACGACTAGCAGAATCAGGGTCATGGTCATGGCAATATCTCAATGGGGATAAGAGGGGTGTCTATAGAGCGCGCCCCGCCCGGTCCGGGAACCTGACAGGGGAAGAAGTCTCGGGCGAAGAACTTTGCGTGTCCGACGTGAGCCGCCAGCGGAACATTGGCTTCATAGGTGACAAAAGCCGGTCTGCCGGGAACGATGGTGCGGTAGCCCGGGGCCTTGGAGAACGCGCCGTCCGCATACTGGAAAAAGTAGAGCGTGGTTCCGATGCAGTCGGATGGGACGGTAAGATGCTCGGCAACCTTTATGACCACAAGGGCGCCTCTTGCCGCGCTCGGCGTGGCCGATATCACGGCTTGAACGCGCGCGGGCGGATCGTGGAATATAACCGCCTGCCCAAGCATCCATACGGCAGCAAGCCCGCTTACGGTCAGGACTACGGTAAACGCATTGATGAGGATGCTTCTCAATGCCCGACCCCCGCAACGTACAGAATGGCGGCCAGAACGGCGGCGAGCATGACGGCGGCCTGCCCATAGACAAGCATTTCCACCGGGCGAAACCTGTCGGTGGTTACGAAACCCTTTTTGAGCGACTCCACATCGCGCGCAATGGACGCGGTGCGCTCGTCCAGGCGTGCAAGAATGGCGTCTTGGCCTTCAATCACCCGAACACCTTTTGAATTACAAGCTGAACCAGCAGCATCCCTGCCCCGCCAAGCCCAACCCCAAGCCCAAGAATCCACGACTGCTGGCGAAGGGCGAGGTTGAGGGCCACGCCCTGCTTCTCAACCACAATCTCCAGCTTCTCATGGTCTAGGCGGAGGTCGTTTAGTTTTGATTCCAGAACCGCGAGAGACACGATCAATGGCCCAAATGACGGACGCGAGGACCGCTAGGGAACAGAAGGTCACAAAGACGACCTGCAACATGATTTGCACCCGGCCACCCCGCAATCGCCATCTGCACCAGCGCAGCGACGTCCAGCAACTTAAGGTAAGTGCTAGCACTTGTCGCGGACCCTAGATAGTGTAGCCAGAACGCTAGGTGCAGCGCCATCATGGCGACGAACGAGCCCAGCAGGACAGCCTTCCACTTCCTGCGATCAGTCGTCCAAGCCACGGCCACGACAACAGCGCAGAGCCCGTCCCACAGCGGCCACAGGCGCATACCATCGGGAACCCCGAAATAGGCCAGCGAGCTTTGGCATATCGACCAGTTGACCAGCATCAAAAAGGCGAGGCCTACGGCGTCAACATACCGCCTGCGGTCGGAGGACCACGCAAGCGCGTTCAGGCCGACTATCGCTAGCCAGCCCAACCCGAACAGCATGGCCCAGCCGACTAGCTGCATATCGCGCCAGACCCGCCGCTGTTCGTATAGCCCGCGCTGGCCTCGATAGCGTCGCGGAGGTCGCCTACGTCCATTTCAAGCGCGTTGGCGATGTCGTCAATGTAAGCGCCGACGTGCTGTTGAACACGGGTCGCCTTGATGGGGTTGGCACCTGAAGGCGCGAGCGGTTCGGCGGCTTTCAGGGTAGCACAGACGGCTCCCCATGCGTTGAGTTGGGCGGTGGTCGGGCTAGACATTGGGGCTTCTCCTGAGAAGGTAACGCGCTAAGTGGTCAAAACTGCGCCCTGGCAAATCCACGAATCCGTAGCAATCTGCACAAGGCTTCCGCCGCCGTATTGAGCGACGACACGGTTAGCATCAGCACCAGCAAGCCGGATGGCGATGCCAGCGCCACGAGTCAGGGTGACCAAACCTGAACCCGAGTTCGAATAATTGATCCGCGCGCCCACCGGGAACACGCCAGCGTTAAGCGTCCATGCGTGGGCAGAGCCCGACGTATGCGTAACGGTGCGATTGAACCCGTCGCATTGCATGTCCTGGTAGGCGAATATGTACGCCCCGTCCTGAACATTGTTGGGAGCGTCGGCGTAGCGGTTCGTCGCGTTGGCCCCCGCATTGATCCGCGTGGCGCAGCTCGTGTTCACCGCATGGAAGTCGGAGCTTGAGACGTCGGCAGAGACTTCAAGCGCTGTCCCCGTGCTGGACGGGGAAATGACCGTTTGCGGCATGACCACGACGCGCTGGCTCGCCGAAAGCAGGGTTGCGTCAACCTTGATCGCGCTGGACGTAAACGTGCTGGCACAGGTGATCTGTCCCGAAGCGTAGGTAACCCCAACACAGTCCGTCAGGCGCACGAGAACGCCGTCATAGCTCGACTGGATCGACTTGGTTTGTAGGGTCCCGCCAGACCAGTTGTAAAGCTCAACGGGGGTGTTCGTGCAGCCGACGCCGGACACGTCAAAGCTGGTTCGGGTGATCGCCTGTTTCTTGTTGGAGTTCGTGATGCCAAGCCGCCCACCGTTGTAGCGCAGCCTGAACGAGCTGTTATCCGTCGTCCCGTCGATCAGGATGTTGTCATAGGTGATGGTCCCTGAAATGTTCAGGTCCAGGTTCAGGTTGTTGAACTCATCACTCGCCGCCGTACCGATACGCGCGCCGTAGTCCAACGCGTTCGTGATTTCCATTTGGATGTTCACGCCGTCGATTGAGCCGTCGCAATCCGAGATGCGAAGCCCGTAAACGCCGCCGTCAACACGCACGTTTGAAACCGACCCCCGGTTGCCCTGATAGTAAACCGTGACCAGCCCGTCTTGCGCGATGTATTCCGCCGACGTGGCGTAGCGAGGCCCGACAATCATGCCATCGCCTAGCAGGTAGTCATAGCACCGCGACTTAAAGCCCGAAGTCAGGACGGTCCAGTCAAAGCCGGTGCAGACGAGGCGGCGGGAGTCCCTGTGGTTGCCGACAACAGACTGCCAGACGCCGCGCGCCTTTGAACCGACCACGGTGATCGCACCGGGCACGCCTCGATAGAAGTCTTGGCTCAACGATGCCGAGCCGTCACCGTCGTTAAGGTGGCGGGAGTTGACGCAGAACGGATTGCTCTCGTAAACGTCACCCGCCGCTTGGGCAAAGCCGCCATACTGCTGCGAGTCGATGTGAGCAGGCGCGTTGATGTATTCGCAATCAAACGTGCGGACCACAGAGCAGAAACGATGCCAGCCGAACTGTTCAACATCAATGAATCGCACCCGGCGAAGGGTAAGGATGCACCACTTGACCTGCAATCCAATGTCGAACAACTGGCTGGACGTGTAGTAAAGCGCCGTTCCCGATCCAACAGCCGACAGGCTGGACGGGTTGTAGCCGGAGCCCCGAATGGTCAGGTCGCTAAGCTCGATTTCCGCCAGCGTGACGGGGGCGATTTCAACCGTGAAGGTGACGCCCGTGTAGCTAAGCGGGTAGCTGTCTTCAATCGGTTCGTTGAGATAGATGACCGAGCCCGATACCCTATCGACGCCGTAGGGCTTCAACTCGCCCTTGGTGGCGTTGTAATAGCCCGCATAGCGCCACGTCACCGTGTTGTCGGTCACGAGCAACAGGCTGGACGATGCGGAGAAGGCGGGGGTAACGGTGCCCGTGGTTCCCGCCGTTACGCAAATCAGCATCCGGGCGGACGTATCAACCCGAATTGCGCCCAAGGCCACAGCGGTGGATGCCGCCCAGCGCTGTTGCTCTTGGCTGTTCGAATAGTCGATATAGTAGAGAACCGCCGTTCCATCCGTGACCGGATTGGCCGTCGATGTCGGGGCCGTCGCGGCGGTCGTTCCTGCCGTCGTGCAGATATACCAGTTGCCGTTCGCCCACGTCAGCGCGCCCTTGACGATTGCCGCCGATGGCGTCCAAATCCACTTCTCGATGTCGGCGATGTGGGGGGTCGCCCATTCCGTCGAGCGGATCATGACGTGACCCTGCGCGATGTAGGGCGTCAGGTCGCCCGTGGCGGTCACCTTCGTCTGGCCCTTGGTCACGCCCACGCTGATCGGATTCCATGCCCCCGGACCCGTCCCTGTGGCCGTAATCATGCCGGTCGAGGACGCCCAATCGGTGTCTGCGGAGAAGTCCAGCTCCGTCAGGTCCATGCCTTGCCCCACCAGCGGAGCGCCCTGCTTGAGGACAAGCGACTTGTCCGACATGGCGAGAGTGGCGGCGGGCAGTTTCAGGATGCCGGGGGCCGAAACGATGGTGTCGATGTAGCCGTTGAGGGCGGGAACATCGACATCGGTCCCGTCCAGCACGCCGGGGCCGTCTTGAAGGTAGTAAACACCCGGTTCGCCAGTACCGCCCGTGTCGTCAACGTAGATAGGGGCGATGTCTTCAAAAGTGCGAATGGGGATTCCCGCCGCATCCGTCCATTGCACGGAGTAGGTGTAGGCCGCATCGACCTCATCGGGCGTAGGAGCCCAGAAGTCGGGGAACCGCCCAGCCGCGTCGGCAATAACGGGGTTGTCCAGCGGGTTTACGAGCCCGACCGCATCGGCCTTGGAGTCGTAGATGTTTTGAAGGGTCGTGGTCCCGCTAATGTAGAAGTACAGGCGCGAGCCTTCGATGACAGCGCCGTCTTCATCCAGCGCGGGGTTTCCCAGCCCAAGAACAATGCGACCGGCCATCAACTACACCGCACGTAGGACATGGTTGGGGCAACAGCATACGTCACCTTGATCGCATCGCCGGGGCGCAGCAGCGCGGTTCCGGCAACCAGACCGACCAGAACGTCGGTAGCATTCTGCGGGCGCAGGTTGATGATCGTGACGGTTCCGCCCGAGACGATAACCTGCACGCTCACCCCAACGGTATTCACCCACGTAAACGGGCTACCCGAGGGCGTAATCCCCTGAGCGGCCTCGGTTGAATTCGGCAGGCTCGCTGAAAAGCCGCTCATCAGGAATAGGCCACGTTGAGGCCGAGAATGTCACCGGCGGTTACGGCCCCCGTGTCGGCGTCCGCCGAGCCCGTTGTCAGGCCGTAGCCAATGCCGGTCGCGAAGTAATGCCCCCCCGCGAAATCGAAGGCAAAGGCGGCGGTCGGCGGGAGCGCGAACGTAAACACCGGGGTATCGGTGCCTACGGTGGGGGCCGTGGCCTTGTTGTAGAGCTTCAGATAGCGCAGCGCCGCATTGGAATTGTAGCCGGTCAACATGTGGACGTTGCCCGCCGAGCCCTTTGCCAAGGTGGAGTTGGTGGAATTGGCGGCGGAAACGATGCGGGAGGAGGCGTTGGACTTTACCCTGCGGTCCCATGACGTACCGTTGAAGTCATAACCACGGGCCGCGACAAACAGGCGCGAGTTCGTGGACGCGACGGTCACGCCGTCAATATTGTCAGGCCCTGTCGAAAGTGCTGAGGCAGAACCGGGAGAATAAAGCTCAACCTTTAGAGAGCCGCGCGTCCCAAGCTGCAAATTTCCGCGCTGGCCATCCGCCAGCGTGGGGGTGGTGGTCAGGCTTATTCCGCCCACCTTGACGGGATTGCCGCTGTCCGCAGCGGAGTCGGCGACGTTGCCGACCACAACCATATTGCCTGTCGTGTCGGTGATGATGTCCTGCGTGTTGCCGGAACCATCCTTGCCGCCGATACGAACCGGACTGCCGGAAACAGCCGCGCCGTCAGCGGCTGCTCCGCCGACAATGAACGTACCGTCCGATGAGGGCGTGACCGACAGGGACGCAGCGGCGGCCTTGGTCCCGAGCGTAGCGGGTAGCTTGCCGGAAATGGCGGTTTCTTGGGCAAGTTGAAGGACTTGGTTGGCCGCCGTGGCGTCGCCGCCCGACACAACCGGGTTGCCCGATGAGTCAACCTGAGTGACGATAAGAGCGCCAGCGACCGTATCCGAAGGCAAAAGCTTTGCGCCCGCCGCCGTGGTGATGGGCTGAACGGCCAGCGCCGTTTCAAGGTCTTTCAGGCGTTGAGGCGTAAGAGCCATGAAGCATGATCCGGGATGGGTTTGCTCACCCCCTATCGGGCGGGCCATGCTTTGCCGAGTTATAGCCTCTCGGACGGCTTTAGGCTAGACTATTGGGTCGGTTGATCTTGTGGCGTCTGTTGGGCGGCTTCTTCGCGCATTTGGTCAATCTCACGAACGAGAGCGGCAAGTGCGGGACTGGTCAGGGCTTCCCTGCGGAGCTTGGCTAGGCGAAGCTCAAGGACGGCGGGCGTCTTGGCCTTTCCAAGCTTGACCATCCATTCCAGCGCGCGGCCAGCGCCCTCTTGCCGGGCTTCTAGACGAGCAATCGCACGGTCCAGATTTTTCCCGCGCGTCAGGGCCGTCGAAACAATGCGTTGGGCCTCCGCATCCGAGATGCCGAGCTTTTGGAAAAACGTAATCGCACGGGGGACAAGCGCGGACAGACCGCCGGTCTTCACAGCCGCTACGGCCTGAACGCCCTGAGAGACGCCATCAAGCGCGTCAGAGGCCTCCCGGTTAAGGTTTGTGGGCGACCCGTCACGCGGGTTGATCTGGCGAGCCGTCGTCAATTGCTCTCGCCCGACAACAGCGCCTTCCTGCATGGCTTGGGCGGCGGCTGGGTCGATAGCGGCAACGCGGGACGGAAGCCCACGCCCCACGGCCATACGGTCCATAGCAGAAGCAGCCCCAGCGGGGGTTTGAACCGCATCTTCCCATGCAGAGCGAGCGCCAGCAGCGGCGGCTTGGCGCTGGCCGGGCGTCATGGAGTTGACGTTCTCGATATACTCACGGGTTCCGCCGGGACGCATGACTTGCGCGCCAGCCTCAACAGCCTGGGCCTCTCCTATGGCTTCACGGAACGGTGCGCGGGCTGGCTCAAGCGGACCGACAAGCGGAGCGTCGATGTCTGCACCACGAGCGAACAGGCCGCCAGCAACGTCGCGCGTGTTGGGGTTCTGTTGTAGCTTGGCCGCCCGACCCTCCATAGCGATGCGGATGCGATCCATGACGCCGGTTGAAACTTGCGCGGGCGGATTAGGCCCCATAAGGGCATCAATCTCCGCAACCTGATCCGGCAGGCGGCGGGCTTCAGCGGCGGCGCGGGCTCGCATCATGGCGGCACGGCCAGGAGCCCCCTCAAGGGCCGACATAATTTCTGGCGTAACCGCTACCGGCTGTTCATAGATCGGGCCGTAGCTTTGGGCGGCCTCGGCTTGCCGGATGCTGTCGATTTCAGCCTGAACGGCAGCGGGGGAACGGGTTTCGGGCGACAAGCGCTCGCCAAGGCCAGCGGCGTAATCCTGCGCGTCAACGCGTCGGCCCTCCGCGAAGTCAATCGCGGCTTGCTGGGCGGGCGTATCCTTGGACGCGGCGGCGCGCACGCGGCCCCGCTGAGAGCTGTTCATGGCGTCGGCAAGAACAGGGTCCGCCCCCGCCGCCCGTTGGCGCTCTACGGTGGCCCTGATGTCGGCGATGGGCGTTCCGCGCATAGAGCGTTCAAGGGTGCGTTGGGCGGCGGCATCGAAAGCCTCTCCCGGCGCGACCGGGGCCTCAGGGGTGCGGCCCCGAATACCGGGACGGACAAACCCCGCGCCCAGCCCCGCGACAAGGCGCGCGGCATTTTCCTGGCCCTGAGTAGCGCCCAATGCCCTAGCCGTCTGTCCTGCCGTTTCATCGGCTGCGGCGGCGGCAATCGTCGGAAGCACAGCGCCCGGCCCACCGATAAGCCCCGGCGAATAGCGCGTGGCCGTCCGAGCGATTTCCCCACCCGTGGTCGTGGTCCGATACCGTTCCGGCAAGTTTCCCTGAGCATCCGCATTGAGCGACAGGTCAAGGTCGGCAGCAGACGGAAGGTCGGCGAGGCCGCCCCTGCGGTCTGGCGTATCCATGCCGCGAGCCGCCATGGCGCGGTCCATGTTACTGACGAACGGCTGTTGATCGCGCGCAACAGCGGCTTCGTCGCTCACGTCACCACGGCTATTGACCCAATCGCCGAATGCCTGTGGGAGGCCAAGCAAGCCGGGAACAAGGCCACGGCGAAACTCGTCATCCGCACTCGCCCCAATATCCTGCGGATCAAACCCGCCGGTTCCGAAAGGCAAACGCCCATCACTACCGCCCTCGGTCACCACAACAAGATTTCCGTCGTCGTCGCGGTATCGGCGAAGCTCGCGGCCAAGCGCGCCCGGCGCGGCGTTAGGATCATCGCGGGCGGGCGGTTGCCATTGCGTATCAAGCGCGCCGCCCTGCGTCATGGGCGAGTTTGCGACCACGCTCTCCCACGGCGGGCGAACGTAGGTGTTATCGCCGATTTGCTCGTCGCCGAATTGCGGTTGAGCGCGTTGGCTTCCGGTGACGGTGGCCTGCTCACCCGTCGATGGGATGGTTATGGCCTGTCCAACAATGGGGTCATTGTCCCAAGGATTTGCCATTACCGCTTAACCCTCAGGTGACCGTCCGGGGACAGGTAGTTAGCCCCCTTCGGAAGAGCTTGATAGCTTTGGTCGGGACGGGCGGGGTCGATAAGATAGGGGTTCGACGGCTTGCCGCGCTCTGCGTTCGGATCAAGGCGAACCGTCGCTCCGTTCACATTCCACCCGCTACGAACGGCGGCCTGTTGTTGCGCGCTCCACTGACGTTCACCGCGCGTCCGGTCACCCCGCCCTGTGTCACGCAACGGAACGTAGGGCGGCGCAATGGAATTGGGGTTTAGGTCGCTTTCGGCGGCATACCCTCGATACTGCTCTGCGACCTGATCGTATCGGGTCCGGCGACGGTCGAAAATGGTCTGGGCGGTGCTGGCAAATTGGGTCCGCTGTTCATCGTTCAGGCGGTTGCCGCGCATGGCGCGATTGTAGGCATTCAATACCTGTGAGGGAACGCCCGTGGTGTTCTGCGCGGTCGCAAACTCGCCCTCGCGAACAACCGATCCGGGGTCCAGCATTTTCATGTACGAAAAGATGAGAGCAACGTCATCCGACGCGCTCGCGCCGCTTCGGGCCAGCGAACGAACCTGATTGTAGTTTGCCGCGACCTCACGGAAGTCACGTACATCCGGCAACGCGTCAAACTCCTTGCGAAGTTGAACCGTGTCGCGGCGAACGCCGCGATTGGCCGTGTCGCCTTGGGGTACCAACGCAAATTGGTTGTCGGGCGAGATTTGATAGGGCAGCTCAGGGTTAAGTCCCTGTGCGACCTTTTCCTCCCGAGTGGCGAACCGGTAGCCGGGCTTGGGCGGCCCCTGGATCGTTCCCGGAATCTGCCCCGCTTGGGCCTGTCCAGCGCCGGGACGACGCCCGTTCTCAAATTCGAACATGGCGTTGCGAAGCTCGGGCACACGCTCGGGCGGCACCGGATCATTGACCCCAATGCCGAGCCGTTGGGCCACGTAAGCCGCATAGTTGCCCGTGGACGCCCCGTTCTCGGATTGCGGAGCCCACCGCCCCACAATCTCCGCAGGGGTGTTGTAGCCGCGCTGAATGTAGGACGACAGCAAGCGGGTATTAGCCGCAATACCCTGTTCAGGGGTAGCGAAGCGAGCAAAGCGACCATCCGAGCCCGCATAACCCGGAAGGGACCGCGCGAATGGTCCGTCTTCAATGTTGCCGGGGTTGTTGTTACGCTCGCCCCTTGCTGCGCCGCTTGGATTGGCGACCATGGCCGATACGCCCGCCCCCACCGGAGAGCCCGGCTGCGGGGCGTTGGGGGAGACGCCTCCCGCCGCCCGCGCCGCGTCGTTGAGCGGAACAGCCGAGCCGCCCTGCGGAACCACGAGGAAGTCGGGCTTTTCGTAACCCTGCGCGACAAGCTGGTTTTGCCCGTTGTAGCGACGGTCGTTGGCCCCGAGCGTGTAGGGCTCTTGGGTCTTCAGGATTTGGTCAATCGACCGCGCGGAATTGATAAAGCCGTCAAGGCGAGTATCAGACCAATCGAAGTCGGGCGGAACCTCTACGCCAGCCTGTTGGGCGAGTTGTGGGCCGACGCGAGCGCGTTCTTCTTGCGGCATGGATCGGATTTGCAGCGCTACCCGAGCGCGGGCTTCGTTGGCCTGCGCCGCTTGGGCACGCTGTTGCGCGTCCATCGCCGCGACCTGCTGACGGATTTCGTTCGCGCCTTCAAAGTCACCCGTCGCTGCTAGGCCCGTAGCCGCTTGCTGACCTTGGCCCACCGCAAGCTGAGAGCCCGCGTTAGCCCGCGCCGCGAGTACGGACTGTTGTTGCGCCTGCTGCTGGAGCTGCTGGCCCTCGCCAAGCATCCCAAGGCGGAAGGCTTCCTGAGCCGCTCCGGCAACGTCCCCGCGTTGAAGCGCCCCGCCGACGTAATGGCGGGCGAGAACGGATTGCGTTGCGTCTTTCGAGCGTTGGTAGGCGTCCCAAAAACCCACGGCTTAACCCCCCGGCCAGTAGCCGAGCCAACCCGTGCTGGTCGAATGCGAAGCGGGACTTGCACCCGTTGATCCACCGAACGGATAGGCGCTCAACGCCCCCGCAGCGCCGCCAAGACCTTCCGCCCATGCGTTCGCCGCGCCGGTAGCCGCTTGTCCCTGAGCCGCAGCGTTCGCGATGCCGATTTGGCCCTGGTTGTTCGCATTCGCTTGACCAGCCTGTTGGATGTTGTTCCCCGCTGCTTGGCCGTAGCCCGCGAGCGTGCCGATGCCGCCTAGCCACTTGTCCCAATACGAACCGAAGGTGTGCTGCCCGTAGTCGGAAAGGCCCTTGAGGGTGGCCCCTGAGCGGAGAGAACCCGTCGCGGATGCCGCCCCTTGCGTGGCCTTGATACCCTCGTCTAGTTGGGTCTGGTAGCCGGGTTGAGCCCGTACGATGTCGGGAATGTTCGACCCGCCTAGAATGCTGGTCAGGGTCGCGTCGTTGGACTGTTGAAGGGTTTGACCGGTCGGTCCCTGATAGGTCGCCAGCGGGCTTTGCGCGGGGTTGCCGGACTGCTCTTGTCCGAACGGCAGGGCATTCGAAATCGCACCGTTGCCGAGACGTTGGCCGTTCGCGGCGTTGGCCGGTGCGCCGGTCTGCTGTTGGGTGAACGGGTCTTGATAGCCCGGATAGCCGTATTGCATGAGGCTGAAGCCCGGAAGGCCCAGCGCGCTCGCGTAAATCCCCTGCGCGGCCTGTCCAAGCTGATAGGACGGGCGGCCCATGGCGAGGGACGTGTCATACTGGCGCTCTTGCAGGGCCAGAGCAGCTTTCGACGCCTTGTTCTGGAGCTTGGCGGACTTCTTCTCCGCGTTGGCGCTCATGCCGCTGGAGAGAAGGCTGGCCCCTACGGTTGCTACCGGCATTCGACAACCTCAAAATCATCGCCACGAATGCGAACAACCACGCCCGAGCCAATGTCCAACGCGCCGGATTCAAGCACCGTCACGGGCGGGAAGCCTGCAAAGGCCGCCCACATATTATAGAACGCCGCGCCCTTCTCCGGCTGGCCAGCGCGGCACATAAGCACGCACGCACCCGCCGCACGGTCGTGGGCTTCGCCTTCGTCGGGATGCTCGGGGAGATGGGCCAGCTTGCCGTGGCGCTCTTGCTCAATGCGCTTGTGGAACCATTCGCCAGCAGCCAGACAGTCGGGGTCGGAATCGCGCCAGCGCTCCACGGTGATGGTCTGATACGACACACCGCAATCGAACATCTCCACCTTCTCACGGCGGAATTCCTCGCGGAAACCTACTTTGCGGGCAAGGTGTGCGGCAGCCTCGTTGTTGTCAGGAACCTTGGTCACCAGCCGGGCGCAGTCGGTCCCGGCAAACATGGCGCGGATCGAACTTACAGCTAGTTCATACGCCGTGCCCTTGCCTTCCGGCAGGAACAGGCTGTGGACCTCGTATATGCACGGAAGGATGGGATGAACGACAAAGCCGCCGTGTTCGTTCTGGAAGGTGAACGACTTGTCGATGAGCGGCGCAAGGTCAAGCTCGCCAGAGCCCCCTAGATAGGGCCTGACCTCGGGATGGTTCGCGACTGTGTTGAAATCCATGCATGGCCTCTTGAGTGAACCCGGATGGGCCATGCTTGGCGGGAGTATAGACAACCTTTTGCGCCTAGGCTAGGGTCTTGAAATGAACCCGTCGCGCGCCCTGTTACGCCGATATCGACTCGCCCTGTAACCATGGGCGGGCTGGGCGCGAGTGAGCCCAAGGGTCTGTAAAAACCCCGTTTCGGCTGTAGTGGTGCAAATTCCACTTCCGCCCACCAATCGCTCCGGTAGCCCAATCGGTAGAGGCGCTAGTCTTAGAAACTAGGCGTTGGGGGTTCGAATCCCTCTCGGAGCACCAAGCCAGCGTAGCCCAACGGTAGAGGCAACGCCTTCAAATCGCGGAAAGTGCTGGTTCAAATCCAGCCGCTGGCACCAATCGCAAAGACGCCCCGGTAGTTTACCGCCGGGGCGTCTCCGTATCAGCTAGCGGACTTGCCGAGGATTCTCCGGCCCTCGAACAATATCCTCCTGCCGTTCGCGTTCCTTGCGCTGTTCGGCAGTTTCGGTCTGGTTGGGAGCGGCATCGTCCTTGGCCCTGTCGGCGGGGTTCTGCGGCTTGGCGGTTTCGTTGCGGTCGGTCATGACAGCCTCCGTTGGGGGAGATAGGAAAACGCTCACGGCCTAGACCGGTTGCGTATCCCCCGGAGGTCCGGCAGGCGTGCCGTCAGTCGGCGGATCACCGCTGGTCGCAGGCGTCGTCACAGAGCCCACGTTGAGCCTGTAGGGGTTATCCACCGAGGCGAAGGCGTCGAGAATATCCGTCGAGGCTTGATACGTCACAGCCCCGCCCGTGCGGTTCTGATCGTCATAATAGACGTAGTAGAGCGTGGCGTAGGCCAGTCCCGTCACTTCGCCAGCATCGAGGCTTACCGCGTTCGTCAGGCTGACGCGCGTATGGGCGCTGATCGTGATCTTGGCGGTTGCGCCGTCGGCAACGCCTTGGATCGTCACGCCCACCGGCCAGCTAATCGCGGCAAGGATGGAATTGATCTGGTTGAGCTGGTCCTGCGTCGTCTGGCTGAGCTTGTTGAATAGCTCGATGAAGTCGTAATGGGCCGGAATCGTAGGCTGGCCGGGGCTGTCCTGAACGATGGATGCGCGGGCTGACAGCTTGGGGAGTTCTACCGCCATTACGAGAACCGGGCCGCCACGTTGGGGGCAGCAGTCGGCGGCCCGGAACACTCGTTACAAGCGGGCGGTGTGGACGCCCGAGACAGAAAGCTACGCCCGCAATCACGCATCGTCAACCTCCCCGCGTCCGTAGGCCGACAGTATCACCCGCCTGCATGGATCGGTGATGCGGAGCCTGCACGCCAGTTGATAGTGCTGGCCAAGGCGCGTCCATGTAACCTGACGATTGTAATCCCCTCTCGCGCCTAGCTCACGCTCCCGCCCCGCCGACCATTCCCGGCCGTCGCGCGACGTAAACAGCACCGCCTTGGGGACGTTCTCGTAAACAGGGGCCGAACCGGTATCCATGACAACCGTGACCTGATCAACCGTGAACTTGCGGTTCTCGGTGTAGATGTAGGGCCACGTCATGTCGAAGTCGATAATCTCACCGGCTTCCGTCAGGCTGTCGTCCATGACGTAGATTTTGGCCGTCGAGGAGTCGCCGAACAGCAGCTTGCCGTAGCAGATGACGTGGGTTCGTGCGCGCCAGGTATCCAGCCCCCACGAACGGCGCTCGTGCCACAACTGAGTTCGTTGATCGTAAACCACGCAACCATCCGGGTTCACGAAACAGATAAACAGGTGATCGCCCCACACATGGGCGTGGGCCACCGTCAGGCTGATATCCGTCCAGCTTTCGATGATCCGAGCGATTGCGGGTGTTTGAATGGGGGTAGCGGTGATGCCGTCGAGACGCCTGATCGTCTTGTCGTTGGCTAGCCAGAACACGGCGTCATTGCTCACGACGGCGGCAAATATCCCCGCCAGACCCACGTCGATAAAGAAGCCTTCAAGGCGCGTGAAGGGGAACAACTCGCCCCCCGTGTTGCGCCATGCCTCGATAGTCGAAGCGCCCATCATCAGGACTTCGCGCTTGGACACCAGGGGCCTGACAAGCCGGTCGGGGCGATACTCAGCCGAGGCGAAGTCCAGCGGGTCGTAGTCGGTTGGATCAGCCAGTGCCGAGATAAAGAAGATGTCGGAGTCTTTTTGGTGGAAGATGAAATAGCCGTCTATCCACGCGACACTATCGGCAGGAAGCGCGTCCGGGTCCGCGACTTGGGTTACCGTTCCAAGCGTCGAGTCATAGACGTAGATCGCGCCGGTTTCGGGAACGACAATGACGATGTTGGTTCCGTCCGTCGCCATATCGACAAGACCGGTTCCGCCGATCACGCCCAGCTCGGTCGGGGAGCCGGAACCGTTGATGCGGAACACCTTCGCCCCGCTTACCGCGTAGAGCGTCAGGGCCATTTCGATCATGCCCCGGATGGGCTGGCTTCCTAGGTCGGCAAATTCCGTCAGGCCGGGGATGCCATAGACGGGGGAGGGTTCCTTGCCTTGCGGGGTCTGCTCCAGATACCCGTTCAGCAGGCGCTCAATGGACACAGAAGCGCTATCGGAGCGCGCCGTTTGCCTTCCGACTTGCAGTTGGATGCGGAGTGCGGACACCTAGCACCTTGCCCCTCGGTAGCCGTAGAGACGACGGGCGGGGATGATGCGTAGCGCGGGCTCGCGGTCATGGCCTCGCAGGTTGCGATAGAGGATTTCGGCGCGCTGGATCACTCGGTTCGTGCGCTCGCCGGTCTTGCCGCTCACGTCCGCCAGCCGCGCGGCGAGGTTGTAGAACACCGTCTCCGTCCACTCTTGGGGAAGGTCAACGGTTTCGTCCAGATCGGTCACCGTGTCGATGATGCGCGCCACGTCGGCAACCATCGCCGTGTCTTCCTGCGGGATGGGCCACACGCTGATCTGCACGTCGGAAGTATGCTTGATGAACTTGTAGATAATAGGCGTGCCGGTATCGTTCGGGGTCGGCAGGCGATCCCATTCCTCAAGGCTGTAACGGCGCATCGGGGTAAGAACGTCGTTTAAATCCCATCGCAACGCTAGGATATCAATAATCTGCGGATCAAGCTGGGCGGCCTGCACGTCGGCGGGCCACAGCATGGAATCCTCCTCCCGACGCCACAGGTTGTTGCCGTCCGCCTGCCAGCTTTTCAGCATCCACGACAGCGAATCCATGCCTTCGGCGGCATCCTCAGCAGAGAGCGGCGTAACCGCGTCCTTCACGCCAAGGATGGTGTAGGCTTTGGAGACGATCTGGCGGACCGTCATGGTCCCCGTGATTACGCCGGAAGTGGTCATTAGTAGGTCACCCAATTTCCAGCGCCGTCCGACCACTTGGGCTTGGTCGCCGTCGTGTCGAACACTTCAATGCCCGCGATGGCGGGAACGGTCGGCAGGGCCACCGTCGTGAAGGGGTAGCCGCGCGGGGGAATAGCGACGGCCCCCGAGAGCGGGTTGTAGGGCGTGGCCGCGTTGCCCTGAATATCGCTGACCCGAAGCGTGCCGCGCGTGTTGGCCCCAAGCCTGACGCCCCGCGCCGTGTTGCTCGCGGTCGCCAGAACGGTCACCTTGACGTCGCCGTAGAGCGTGAAGCTGGACGCGCTGGGCGCAATCGTCATGGCAATGCCGGAGCTATCGGAACCGCCCGTTGCATAGGCTATGGTCGCCGGGACGGGGAAGCTCAACAGCGGAACGTCAACGATTGACCACGCGGTAAACGTGGGCGGGACGTTGCCGATGTAGGAGCCCGTATGCTGGATCGCGGCGGATTTGCTGATCGTGATGGTTCCCGTCACGGACGATGCCATGTCGGCGTAAAGATTGCCGATGGTCCATGCCGTGTTGGCTGGCGTCAGCGAGCTGGTGAAGTTGATGAGCGTGCTGGTGAAACCCGTCGCGGCCAGGCCGTCAATCGTGATGGTGCGGATTTTGCCCGTTGCGGAACTAGAGCCTTCCGCGCCGTTGATGACCCGGAGCCCGCCGCTGACGTTGATGTTGCGGAGCGTGTAATCTCCGTCGATGGACGTGAAGTTGAACAGGCTTACCGCATGGCTCGCGCCGCCACGGATGCGAACGTTCTCAAGAAGCGCGTTGGCTTGCTCGATGTTGATGGCGGGGCCGGTCGGGTTGCTGATTTCCCCGTCGCGCGCCGTGAAGCCGTTGCCCGCCGCGTGCGTATCCACAGCCGCACCGCCCACCGCCGCAATGGAAGTCTGCGTGCCGTGAATAGCGAACTTCTCATAGACGATGTTGCGGGTCGTTCCCTCTTGCCCGGCAACGGCGCTGTTCGAAGTCGTGATGGCGTGGCGATTGCCGAACGATTCATGGCCGGTGACGGTAAAGCCCTCGGTGCAGCCCGCGACAGAGACGCCGTAGCCCGTGTCCGTGGTCGCTGAAATGCGGGTTTCGAACGTGTCGATCTTTCCCCCGAGACAGTCCTGAAACTGATAGCTTGCGCCCGAGCAATTCCGAACCCATCCGCCCGTCACGCGAGGCTCAGCCGCCATGACCACGACAAGGCCCGAGAGATAGCGACCGGAGCCCTCCGCGCCCTGTAGGCGCAGGCCGTCTATCTCCAACCCTTCAAGGGGGCTCACGACGTAAATGCGGGGGTTCGTGGTGTAGCTGGTGCGGAGCTTGCCGAGCAGATTGATGGTCGTTCCACTGGCCGACGCCACACGCGCGTATTCACCTACCTTGGAATTGGTCCGCACGGGATCAATCGAGTCGTCGGAACAGACGCGCAGCAGCGTCCCGGCGGTCAGTCCCGAGGTGTCCGAACACGACAGCACGGCGGTGTTGATAAGCGCGCTTGCCGATAGCGACCGAACGGCGGACTGCGTGCCGCTGATCGTGATGGCCTTCTGACTTCCGGTTAACGCCGAACAGTCGATGTAAGAGCCCGGCTCAAACCGCAACTGAACCGAGGCATTGCCGACCAACGGAGCGTTGATGACGAACGCGCCAGAGAGTGTAGCAGCTCCGCCAGCGGTCAGGAGGGCTTGCAGGGCGGTTGTGTCCGTCGCCGCCACTCCCGTGGCCTCCAGAACCGTCCCTAGCCCCGCAGCGACCGCCGCAGCAGCGAAGTCAGCCGTCGAGACGTTCGACAGGTCGTCATACGCATACCCGTTAGGCGGAACACTCGGGTTGACCGGCGTTAGCTGGATGACGGTCACTGGCCATAGTCCACAACGGGGATGATGACGAAGTTATCAACGGGCCGTCCGGTAGGGTCGGAAACCACTTCCTGTCCGCGCATGGGGGGAACGTCGAGGCTCGGATGCTTGGGCTCCCAATACCTGTTCCAGACGCGCAGGCCGTCCCACCGTTCGCGAAGCTGCGAGTGTCGGACCTTGAAGCCCGACAACTGACAGACGCTCCACGGGTCCCCGTCCTTGAAGTGAAAAGCGGTTTCCGACTCTTTCATCGGATTAAGCCGAAAGAATCCGATTCCAGTTGCCGTCAACGGCGCAGAAGTAGCACGCGTGCTTGAGCGTCGCCTGAGAGACGCCCGTAGCCGTCGCAACCGCGTTGATGGTGTCTGTGCCAGCGCCATAGACCTGAACAGCGTTGGCCGTCGGGTTGGCGACGTAGATCACACGGCCCTTGAGCGCGGGGGGAAGCCGGATGCCGTCGCCCGCGTTGGCGTTGGTCGAGACGTTGACGATGGGGCCGAGAACAGCCGTAGCGCCCGCCTGCGTCTGCGTGGTGCCGGACGTGATGCCGGTCTGTGCGCCGATGAGGTCGTAAGCACCAGCAGCGGGGCCAGAAGCCGGGCCGCTAATGAAGCCGTTGGTGGAATAGACGGGTCCGGTGAAATGAGTAGCAGCCATGATGGCCTCCGTTGGGGGACTTGGCTAATGCTGAGCCGTCCCGGAAAAAGGGTGCGCGGTGAGTAGTCGGCCACCGCGCGAGCCGTATCCTTCGGAAAACCAAAAGCCTTGCTAATTCAATAGCCTAGGCCCCCGGAGTGCCGTACAAACCCCTGAAGTCGCTGACGCCAAAGCTGTATCTTTCGAAGCCAGCGACCTTCAGGTTGAGCGTGTCGAAGTCGCTGTCGCGGCGGATTTCCATCGAGGTGCGGTTAAACATCTTGATGCCGTCCGGCACGTCAGTGACGATGAACCAGGCGTCCTGGTCCGTCAGGTAGGGGTTGACGATGACCCGATCCGGCAGGATGCCCATGGAGCGGACGGCGTTCGTGTCGTTATCGGCGGTGCCGACGCGACCCATCGAGGCGTAAAGACGCTCGACTTCGAACATGTTGTCCGTTCCGACCACGAGCTTTGCAGCGCGCGGCATGATCGGGATGCCCGCCGAGTCCTTGGCTTGGGCCAGCAGCTTGAACATGTCCTCAACCGAGGCTTCAGAGAAATCAGCCGGGGTCGCGAGGATGTTCGATTGCAGGCCAGAGCGGGTCGGGTGGGAGGCCGAGAGATAGGCCACGCCGTCGCCGCCGATGGTGGAGAAGCCGTTGTTGAACACGTTCGCGCCGACGGTTTCTTTCGCCGCCATGAACGAACGGGCCAGAGCCCGCGTGCGAGCCCGCGCAACCTTCTTGTATTGGTTGTCGTCAAACTCCTCGCGGGTGACGATGTAGCCAAGACCGTAGGAAACGTGGGTGTAGCGCGAGGTATAGCCCTGCGTGATGGAATCGTAGTCGGTCGAATTGCCTTCCGACTTGACGTGGGCGAGGCCCATGCCGACGATTTCAACGTCGTCTTCGAACGCCATATCCGAGGACTGGACTTCGAAGGTGCGTTCGGCGTAGCGCGGCTGGTCACGGTAGTCAGTGCCAAACCAAGCCTCAACGCCGGGCCAAAGTGCGCGGGGGAGAGAACCACGAGATTCAATAGCCATCGGTTAAACCCCCGTCGCGTTGCGTTGGCTGTGCAGGTTGATTTCAACCAGCCACTTGCCGTAGGCGCCAATCGCATTGTCCGGGCGCTGTTCAAGCCCGAGAATGCGAAGCTGCTTGGTCGCGCCGGTGCCGTGCGTGGACGAATCCAGCATCCAACCCGAAGCGCCCGTGTAGGTGCTCCCGGCTGCGGCGATCAGGTCGGCGTTTTCCGAGATGTCGGTGACGGCGAGTGGAGCGCCAAGACCGTCTTCCTGAATCTCGAACACCAGGTCCGGGTCATCAGCCACCAGCAGGTAAGCTGCCGTGCCACCCGCCCGGTAGTTGGTGAACAGGTCGTTGGACGCCAGCTTGGGAACGCCGACGACAGCGCCGGTGATGTAGTTGGTCGCACCGGCGGTCGCGAGAATGACACCGGGAACGCCGTTAGCGTCGCCAGAGCCAGAGACAATGACCGGATCACCAACGAAGATGTTATTGGCGTCACCGGTCCCGATGTAATAGAGCGTGCACGCCCCGTTGTAGGGCGCTCCGTTCTTGTGCCGCAGGGGGATTAGCCCGCGTGCAGCGTTACCGTTGGCCATGACAGCCTCCGTTCAGGGTTGAGGGTGAACCTCAGTCCGAAATGGAGATGCCTTCGTCGGGAATGTAGGTGTTGGCCTTGTCGCCCACTTTGAGAGCGTCAGACTTGCCCGTATCACCCCGTCGCAAAGCGTTCATCCGCTCTTGGGACCGAGAATGCTTTTCGCGCCTGTCCTCATCCACGAACTCTTTGCGCTTCTTGCAAAGATAGGCGTATTCGGGCTGTCCATTCTTTTGGGTGCCTACCGCGCGCTTTACGGAGTGGCCAAATTCGGCCTCGGAACACTGGTCCCAATCCTCAGCGTGTAGTTGGGCCAGTCGGGCGGAATTGTCGCCTTCCCGAACCCAGCGGTAGTCATACTTGGGGTCTTTCTTACTCTCATCTACGCCAAGCTTCAAGACGCCTGAATGATCAAAGGCTTTGTTGCGGCGGCGGACGGGAAGATCAGCGGCGGGCTTGGGGTTGGGCGGGCGGCCCGGACCACGGCGCTCGGGTTGAATGTCGGTCATGCTGATTTCCCCGTCTCTATCTTGGTCGGGCCTTCGCGGTGGGCGGCGGCGGCGTAGTCGTCATAGTTCTTGTAGAGGCCTTCCTTGATCATCCAGTCGGCCTCCTTGCGCTCTACGGCGTCCAGCTTGTCACCAAGGCCGGTCTTGCGGGGGGCCAGACGCGCGCCGTCCGAAAGTTGGGTAGCGGCAGGCTTGGGCTTGTCGGCGACGCCGAATTCCTTGGGGTAGCGCTTCTGCATCTCATCGCGCACCTTGCCGAGCTGATCGGTCAGGCTCATCGCCGGGCTGTTTCGGATGATGCGGTTGTGCACGCCAATGGCTTCAAGGCGCATGTCAGGGTCGGATTCGAACCAAGCGTTATCCTTGACCCACGACTCAACCTCGGGCGGGGCGCTGCCGTTCGGTTGGGGCGCAATGGCCTTGTCCCGCTCATCCACAAGGCGCTCAACCTCGATGGTGTTGCCCTCAAGCGTGGCCTCGCGAATCTTGGCCTTGTATTCAGCCTGAACCTCAGCGCGGACCCGTTCCTCCATGCGGCGGATGCCCTCTTGCGAGGCGCGCTCCACACGCTCAAGGCGTTCCTGGGTCTTCTTCAGGCGCTCACGCAGGACCGGGCCGGACTCCTGCATCACGTCAAGGAACTCCTTGGCGGTGCGGTGGGGCTTGCCCTTGTATTTCGGGTCGGCTTCGCGCTCTTCGGGGCTCATCCAGCCATGCGAACGGGCTTCAGCCTCGTGCGGATCGGCTTCGGGACCACCAGCGTCGTTGGCGTTGATGTCCGCGACTAGCGCGGCGTGATCGGTGGTATCGTCGGTCATGCTTGTTCCTCGATAACTGCTCGAACGTCTTCATCCGAAAGCACGCGGTAGGTCAGCGCATCGCGGCCCTTGGTTTCCATCCCGGCGTGACGGCTGATCAGCACGCGCTGGCCCGGCGTCGGTACGGGAGCATCGCCCCAATCGTAGAAGCAGCGTGCGCCAGCCTCGACAAAGGTAACCTCGATGTCGCGTTGGGCTGCGCGGTCGGCATGTTCCTCGGGGAGAAGAACGCCGCCGTCCGTCTTGGTCTTCACCGGGTCCATGCGAACAAGCACGTTCTTGTCCACGGGGCGGATGCCGGACGTGTTGAGCTGGTTCTGTGCGGCTGCGTCAGCGGCGCGGATGGTGCTTACGATGTCCGCCGACAGGGCGTTGCCCGGAAGCGGCTCGGTAAGCTTTACCGGCGTCATGGGGATGAAAATGGGGGGCTTTTTGGGTGATGCTTGGGTCATTCTGCGGGGCAACCTCTGACTAGCCAGACCTTCGCTTGTTCGAGCATGAATACGGTCTGGTTCGCATCATGCGTGGCGGCTGTGTAAAGCTCGCCGTGCTCGTCGTATCCGATGACAATGCAGTGGGTCAGCTTGCCCTTGGCGGACTCAAGCACCTTGTCGGGATTGAGCGTCCATCCGCCGCCGACAACCTCTTTACCCAGCGTGACGATTTCAGCGGTCATCGGTCTGCTCAAACTTGAGGAAGGTTTCCAGCGTCAGGTTGGACAGGTCCCGCATCGCCAGCGAGCCCTCCCGGTTGCGCTGCATCGCCGGAAGGCTGGGGTCCGACCCCGCCCATACCGAGTCCTTCCATTGCGCTTCCAGTCGGTCCGAGTGGGCCGCCAGCACCTTCAGCACCCGCTCCGTCACCGGGTGCGCCCTCCATGCCTCCCATGCCTCCTGAGACAGCTCTTGCGTGGGCGTGGTCAATCTCTGCATCCTCGATTGCGAGAGCCCGCTTGGTGGGCTCGGTTTCTACTTTGGTCTTGTCGGCTTCCGCCCCAACCTTGCCCGCATCAGCAGCAGCCTTCGCGGCCTGCGCTTCCTTGAGCCTGGTATCGGCCTGCGTATTCAGGATATCCTCGTGCAGCTTGGTCATTTCCATGGCCGCCGCTTCTTGACCCATCTTCTCCTTGGTCGGATCGGGCTTGGCCATCAGGTCTTCGATGTCCTCGATATGACCCGCCGTCAGAACGCGCTTGCGAAGCTCGAGCTGGTCAATCATCGGGTCGCCGTTGAACGTCGCCCACAGGAACTGCGCCTTGCCGAGACGTTGCGGAGCCGTAGTGCTGGACGGATCGGCAACCGGACGGATGTCCATGTTCTCGCGGCTGTAATCCTGTCGAACATCGGCCTTCGGATCGTCCACAACGGCTTGATAGGCCTCTTGCGTGAGGAACGCCGCGTTGAGGTCGAACACGATGTCAAACTCGCCCTTGAGCGAGCGGAACACGCGCTTGGTCACCGCCGTGAAGTTGGTAAGGCCCTGTTCGATCAGCGCCAGCGTGGTCGTCGCCGGTTGATTGGCCGGGGCCTCTCCGCTCAGCACATCCTTGATGCCCGCCACTTCCTTGCCGGACTCAATCATCAGGCCCAGCAGGTTGAACATGGCCGCTGACGGGTTCGGGACGGGCATGGGGACGATGTTGTCCTTGAGGCTCTGTCCCGTGTCATTGATCATCCGCCACAGACCGGGCTCTTGCTCAAGCCGTCCGCCGTTCAGCCGCACACCATTGCCGATGAACCCGCCACCCGCGTTTTGCAGGGTCGCCGCGTCGAGTAGCTGGTTGATGATGGTGTTGATGATGTCGTTATGGGCCGCCAGCAGACGACCGAAGCCTAGCCCGTAGAACCCGCCCTCTGGGTCCGGGAAGAACCGGTATTCCTGAATCAGAAGCTTGCGATAGACGCAGGTGACCTCACCACGAGCGTTGCGCATGATGTCGTCGGGCCAGAAGCCCGCGACGATGCAAAGCACCTCCTGCGAGGTCTTGTGGATCGTGACGACGTAGGGCTCGGCGTATCCGTCATCGTCCAGATCGAACCGGACGTGACACTCAAGCATGTCCTGGGGCTGTTCTTCGTCCTCGCCGTCCCATTGGATTTGGTTCTTCGGCGTCGTCCACTTCCCCTCGCGCTGCATCTGCACGATCTGGTGGGGATAGCGGGTGAAGACCTTCGTAAACAGCGGGACCGTTTCGAGGTCTTGGCAGGACTGGTTAACGATCAGGTTCTTTGCGCTGATGAACTCCGACTTGGGCCTAGCGTGCGGTGCGTCCCAAGTTACCTGCCGGAACGCCATGCCAGCGGCGGGAAGGTGGAGAAGCAGTGCGTCCGTGTCGTCCTGCCATTCGGGCATCTCTTCCATCAACTGGAAGGACATATGCTCCGATACGCGGTCACCTTGCGCTGCTTTTAGCCCTTGAGGATCATCACCACTGATCTTGGCCTTAACGATGTCCGGGCCGTTCATGATGGCGGGGCCAGCTCGGGCGTTGAACTGAAGGCAAGCCGTGGTCAGGAGCGGATACTGGACGTTAGCGCAGCCGTCGAACGGGAACGTCTTGTCCACGCTCTCTTGGCGCAGCATTTCCATCGCGGCGTCGAATTCGGACTCCCAACCCGACCGGCTGGACTTGTCGCGCTGGTAGCCTTCGATGCAGAACTGCGATAGCTCGCTCAACACCTTGTCGGTCAGGTAGTCCGCTACGTTGATCGGGCTTCCGGTAGCGTCCCCACGGGCCAGCAGATCAAGGTAGCCGGGGCCGCCAACCTCGACAGTGGTCACGCCCTCATCGTCTGACACGGGCTCACGAAGCTGTTCAAGGCCCTGTTCGAGCAGGGTCATTTCCGGCTCGGGTAGGTCGCGAACGAGGGACGCGATGCGCTCTTGGGCCATGTCCTAGTTAATGCCTAGGAATGGTGGAGATTGCAAGGGCGGTTGTTAGGCGGTGGGCTAACGATATGCGCTGCGGTCTATCATGTCGGGGCGGTTGGGGCTCTTGTAGCGGGATTGCGCCGCGATATGCGCCTCCGCCTCCTTGCGGGTGCGATGCGCCGGATAGACAGCGTGCCAGCACGTTCCGCCCTCGGTCCATTCAGACACAAACTCCGCATCCGACAGCTTCTTGATGCGCCACTTATCGAGGCAGGTCCGCTTCTTGAAGGCCATGCTCAATACCCCGTCCTTTTGTTCTTTGCCTTGGCGATCGCAGCCGGAATGCCCTCACCTGGCTTAGTTGGAACAGCCCTGTCGAAGTCTCGCGTAGACCACGACTTGGCTTCGTCGTGGTCACCCCACTGCACCGCCCAGCAGTTTCGGGATGCCGCCAGCGCATCAATCTCGTTCGGATGCGCTCCCATGCTCTCTAGGTGCTTGGCGAGCCGGTCAGGAAACTTGTCGTCCTCTTCATCGATCATGGCTCAGTATCCCGTCCTTTTGTTCTTCTGCTTGGGCCTAACAAAGTCCTCAACGCCATGGTTCTTCTGGACGGGGAAGGCGAAGGTCAGGGCCAGCGCATCGGCACGGTCCGGTGACTTCACGCCCCGCTTCTTCATGTCGGACTTCTTCTCTAGCACAATCCGGCTGTCCGCGTCATAGCCATACTGGCGGTTCACAAGCTGCATGACCAAGCTGCGGTCGTTGGGGATCGCGCCGTTGACCAGCCAGCTCCGCATCTTGGCCCACATCTCTGCGGCTTTGTTCGCCACTTTGATCAAGTCGCCGTTGGGCAGCATGATCTTGCTGGCGCTCGCTCCGAAGTTCACGCCGATGCACGGGACGCCCATTTGGTTGAGGCGGTCCACCACGCCAGCGCCCACGCCGGTCTCGTCCACAAACACCACATCGGCGCTGTGGCGGTAGTATGCCTCCTGTGCCTTCTCCGAGATGAACATGGTGTCCTGCGATTGGTAGAACTCCCACGGCAGCGTACGGGCGTCTCTGCCCCGCCTGACCGCGATAGCTGTCTCATCATCCCCGAAGCGCGCCGGGTCAACGCCGATGATAGTCGGATCGCCTAGATGCCATTCAGGGTCGCGCCTAGCGGCTTCCTCCGCTAGATCACTGGCGATGAACTGCGCCGTTCCGCTGGCGATAAAAGCTTCGGTCGCATTGGCCGGGTATTCCTGTTTGAACAGCAACGGATCGCCCAGCTCCTGACGTTTGGCGCGCATCCATGCCACCTGGCCCATGTCGAGGCCGTAGGTGTGAGCGTACTGGCGTTCTTCCTCGGTAGGCTGGAAGTTGGTTGCGTCCCGGCGATACTCAGGCTGCCAGAACCACGGGATGAAGATGGCGATATAGTCACCCTCGCCGTTCTCAGCTTGCTGCCAGCGCTGGTGGAACTCTCCGCCTATTCCGTTAGCGGTGGATTCGAGGATGATTTCGGTGCCGGGCAGGTCGGGGACGGCTTGGACAACCCCCGCGAAGTGGCTCGCGGCTTGGGGCCAGAAAGCGCACTCTGAGCCGTGGAACAGTTGAATGGTCTTTGACCGCCCGACAGCCTTGGACCCGGCTGTGCCTACGCTGTAGCCGCTATCGAGCCCATCGAAGTAAAGTTCTTTAGCGTTGGCCGCGCCGGTAGATGGCTTCACGAGTGGGTTGTTGTTCTGGTGGTAGCGATCCACCATGCCGAACAGGTTGTCGGTGGCGGTCTGTTCGTGGGTCAGGATGAAAACCTGAATGCCGCGTTGATGGGTGGCGCGGTGGTAGAACCGGGCAGAGACGTAGGTGCTGATGCCCTGTTGTCGCCCCTTCAACACCAAGGCGCGGACCTTGCCGGTCTTGGCCCTCTGTTCCTCTAGGCGCTCATGCAGGTAAAGCTGGGCGCTGTTGAATACGAACGGCTCGATGCGACCAGCCTTGGTTCGGATGCGAAGGCAGCGCTCGGCATAGGTCGGGAGGTCGTCACGGAGCAAGAGCCTTACGGACCGCTCGCGCTGGGACATGGCTGGGGTCAAGCAATGCCTTCCGGCCCGCCATAGGCGGGCATCTCAGCCCACGCTATAGGTGTTTCGGAAAGCAAATTCCCGCCTATCGTTCGCCACCAGCAATAGGCGTCCGTCGCGCCGGGGTGCAGAATACACCACCAGCCCTCCACGACCATGGCCGGACGTACGGGAGTTTCGGGAAGCGCAAGAAGAACTCCACGGTCCCTCGGCGCTGGCATTGGATTCCACTCGGTCATCGCGGATCAAGCTCGTCTAGCGCTTCCTCTTGGGTGAGGGTCACGGCCAGCTTCCCGGCAATTTCGGTGGGCAGCACGCGGCCCAGCAGGGAAACGAACGTCTTGGGGTCTTCATGCGCTATGTTCAGCAGGTAGGCTTCCCCGCCCGCTTGCTCGAATGCGCCCATGATGGCGTCTTTGAGCAGCTTGGTGGTCTTGTTCTCGGACCCCTTTGGGCGGCCCTTCCCGGCGTTACCCGTATTGACGCCTACTTTAGGCTCATTAGGCATTAAGCTAACCATGCTTTCGGTTGTTTGCCGTCGGGCTAACTATGGCTTGTTTTCGGTGTTGGTGTCTAGGGTCTTGGGCTTATCGGGGAGGGGCCGCCAGTGGGTTGGGGCCTTTACCGGCTGATCGTTTTCAATCCACCCCTCTTCTTCGCGATAGTCGCTGGCCTCTTCCCAGTAGATCGCGCCGAGCAGGGCGTCGGTGGCATCGTTCCAGCACGCCAGAATAGGCGTTCCGTCCCTCGGAGCCGTTTCGATGGGTTGCCATTCGTCCGCCTCAGCCTGTCTTAGTGCGGAGGCGCAAACAGCGGCGACCTCATCCGGATCTTGTCTGACGCGCCAGATTTTGTGTGCAGGCACCATTAACCGTCATGGACTCGCGGCGCTCGGCGCCGTAGGAACGAAGGTTGCGGACATCGAAAACGATGAAAGCCCCGGCGGGAACCGGGGCTTTCCTAGTCGTCGTAGGTGTCCCCTGCAAACCGTTGGTGACGGGGGAAGCAGGAGAGCGGTCTTCCAGCCGGAAAAGACTCCCGGCGCCTCGCTTTGTCAAGGCCCCCGTCGCTGTCTAAGCGAAAGGGCATTTTCATGCCGGCCTACAAGCACCACCAATTCTTCACTCAAAACAACGACCCCCTGTTCGACAAGGCGACCCCTCCGGGGCATCCCGTGCCGTACTCGGGCATCTACCGCTGCACGGGGTGTCACCGTGAAGTTGCGGCGAACAAGGGCGACCCGTTGCCGCCGCAATTTCCGCTTTCCGCTCACCGGGGAAAAGAAACGTCGGCTTCTGATTTATCTCGGCGGCGTAGTCCAAAAGTTGTTGGCGGGTGACGTGGGTGTCTTCCCGAACCGGCGAGCGCACGGGGCGTAGTTGTCCCGCGCTTGTGGCGGTCCGAAGCTTTCCGGTATCCGCCGCCCGCGACAACATCTGTTTGAAAACCACAGAGTCCTGAGTCCATGGCACCATGTATGCGGCTGGCTCATTCTCCGCCCACAGCTGCGCAGCGGCGTTGATCTGAAACAGGTCGATGTTGTCCCACGCGGCGTAGTTGATGCGCGGTTTATTCCACGGTCGCTCAGGGGCTACGGCAAGCCGCTTCTCCGCCGCCGCCTTTTCAGGGGCGTTCGGGTGTGCAGCCCAGAAGCTGTAGAGCAGCGTCACGCAGCTGAGAAAGAAAAGGCCCGCACCGATAGCCTGCCACGCCCACGGGTGTAAGCCCGCCGTGTAAAGGTCGTAGGCCGTTGATGCTGTTCCGTAGAGGTTCAAGGCTGCGCCCAGAACGACGCTGACCGCAAACAGCGGATGAGCCTTGATGAATTTCCACGGGCTAGGCATCGCCGCATCATTGCGGCGACTCCGTCCATATCGCAACGCTCTAGGTTGTTTCCCAATTCCCAGCTCCTGTTAGGCGGAGCGGCGCTAGGTGTGTTTGCTACCTAATGCCGCAAAATAGCACCATCCGAACCAGCCGCGAAACTGCGGGTAGAACCATCCGTTTTGCTCGACGACGCGGTATCTGTCGGTCATACGCGCCTCGCTGCGTCGTGTTCGGCGTAGACGCGGAAACGCTTGCCGGTCATTGCGCCTTCGATCCAAGACCCGGTTTCGGGGTCAACTGCGCGGATGCAGCCGGGCTTGTAGTGGTCCGTGGCGTTTCGGAACTCGATGTTGAGAACCGACTGCCCGAACCTGCGCTCAAGGGCTCGCTTGGCCTTCGCTGCGATTTCGGTTCCGATCCTGGCGCTCATGGTCTTTCCTCTCAGGAGTGGGGGTTAGGTGGGGCTGATCGTCCAGTTGACGATGTTCCAGCCTCGCCCGAACCCGTATGCGCTGGCGTTGCTGATAGCCTTGGCGCGAGCCTCCGGATCGGTAGCTTCGAAGTCGCTCACCGGAAAATCCTTCGTGACGCGCTTGCCGTTGGGGGCCTTGTAGCTGGCGTGGAGGGTATGGATCTTGGTCATTGGTCTGCTCCCGTTTAGATGTGTCAACCATACGCTAGGCAGGCACGGTGTCAACCACTCATTTCGCCTTGGCCAACTTATTTTCAGCCCGGCGCTTTGCGCGTTGGGCGCGGATGGCCTCACGGTTAAGGGCGTAGCGGATGCCTTCGTGGGTGTAGCCGGTTCCTTCTGCGATGGCCCGCCACGATAGCCCGAGTCCGCGCTGTATGCGGGCGGTCAGCATTACGCCATCCGGGATTTGTTGGGTGAAGGGCATTAGGCGGTGGCCCTGCGTGCCGAGCGATAGTTCCAGACCCAGCGCGGGAAGCCCTGCCCAGCCAGGCCCTGAAGTCCTGTACGGCCACGGCGCAGAACGCCGCCCCTGGCCAGCTCGGCAAGGTCGCGGCCTAGTTGCGGGCACCGCCTCGCTCCCCACAGCGTTTCTTCGTAGGGCGCTCCAGTTTCAAGGATGTAGGCGTCCACGAAGTCTTGAGCGACCACACTGACGTATAGGCCCGCGTCAGGATCGTTCAGGCGGCGCTCTGTCCAGCCGAACCGCTGCGAGCGCGCCATAGGCTGCGGTAGGGGCTTGCCGTCCAGAGCACGTGTCAATGAAGTCTTTCCCTTGGTGCCATATCGTCAACCACACAGCGCCACAAGTCAACCACTATCTTCATCACCCCGCCAAGCGTCTTAATCGTTGGGGGATTGGTGGGTTTTAGTCTGTGCGTTCAAAGGCTTAGCGTGTGTCAGTTGGCGTTAGGCCACAGTTCCCTTTCCGCTTGGCCTTCCACTTGCGGAGCATTTTCAGGGGCGGCGAGCCGCCTCCGTCCGTCATGTTCAGCAAGGCGTGGCCCTTGGCGCGATAGCGTTCGATCATAACAACCTCGGTGACGTTCCAGACCGCCTTTGCGTCCAGCGCCATAATCCCGATTTGCTCGCCAGCCTGGACGCGTTCTCGAATCCACCGCTGCACGTTCGAACCGCGAGTTTCAGCGGCCTTCAGGTGGAACTTAAGCCGGGTCGCCAGCAAGCATCGTGTCTGCCCGATGTAGGCAATAATGCCGTCGTCAGCGAAAAGACCGTAAACGACACACGCGGACTTGTTCCGGCGATTTTTGGCCTTGTGCCGTTTTAGCTGGCTCCGTTTGCTGTTCTTGTCTGCCTTCATTCCTGTAACTGACCCTCGGTGAAACCCCGAGCGCAGGACATAGGACTACCTCCCCGACCAAAACGGTCTAGGGCGCAGTCCGGTCCTGCACGATGGTAGCTGACCCTCGGAGCCAACCCCTCGCTTTGGACGCTCACGAACCGACGTGGCCGTGCGCTTGGCGATTGCTTCCAGAGCTTGCGTCACTCTGCCGACCACCCCTTCGCCGTTCGGACTGGGTTTGGCTGGGTCGGTCCCCACGGTAGCCTGAGTGCGCCGATGGCCCCGCGAGTTAACCCCACGACTCAGCAGCGCGGCGCTTCGAACGCCTGTCTCAAAGCTTTGGGAACGGGAGCTTCGCAAACCGGGGGCCTGACATCAGACACTGCCCTCTTGCGGAATTTTGGCGTTCGGCTAAATTATGCCGGTCTACGCATCCGTTCCGCCCGAACGGGTTAGTGCAGGGGAAGGACTCAAGCCAGAGACTTCCCCTGCCGCGTAGCCTAAACAAAAAATTGGCCTTTTCAAGCGGCTTTTGCTACGCTTCGCGCATGACGCCCGACACTGAATTCACCCCCGCCGAAGTCTTCCCGCCCTCGGAATATATCGAGGAGGAAATGAACGCGCGCGGCTGGTCCGTAGAGGATTTGGCCCGACGTATGGGCGGCAATTACGGTGTCACGGTTCTGTCCCTACAGCTTCTTTTCGCTGTTCAAGACACGCACTTGATGCTCGGAGAGAAGACGGCCAAGGGGCTAGCCAGAGCGTTTGGAACCTCCGAGGCTCTGTGGACCAATCTTGACGCTCAGTGGCGGCGATACGGCCCGCCCAGCAAATACGCCACGCCGCACTAGTCCTTCCGCATAGCCCTAACCCCACACACCCGCAAAGACTCACGGTTCTCCAGCAGCTTGGCCCGCGCCGTAAGCTTACCCTCTGGAACGATAAGAACACCGTCCACTAGCTCGTAAGGGTCAACGTAGCTGCGGACGAACGGCTCACCGAGGGCTTGCACCAAGGCGGCGCGTATGGGATTATCGTCTCCCGTGCCGGGTCGAACCGGGAGGCTTGGCATTCGACGATCCTGTAGATCGGCTACCCAAGCCTCCCACCTCCCCCACTTCAGCCAGCGCGCCAAACCCGGCGGACCGGCCCCGTTCGTTCCCATGCGATACCGGCGGTAGTCATCATCCCCCGCCAGAAACGCCTCAAACGCCGCTACAAGCACATCTCCACCCCCGGCGGCCTTCGCAGCCCGGACAGCCTCTTTGTCCGTCTCCGTGCGACTGGAGCGCTTACGCATAATATCCGGCGCAAGGCTCCACAGTCTCTCGCCTACGGACTTGGCGGGGTGAAGCTGGACGACTTGTGCACTCACGGGGCCTTGGCCCCCAACTTCACCCTGACGGCATTGGCGCACAGCCATCCACGAACAGCGGGCTCTTCGTAGCGTCTCAGCATATTCAGGGCGGTTGTGTGATCCCTGTCGCCAAGCCGCCTGCCGATCTGCGGAAGCGACCACCCTAATTCGGTCCGTAGCTGGTGCGCCGCCTCGAACCTGGGCCACGCTATCCACCGGGACCGTGCTGGGCCAATCAGCTCGGCCACCGACAGTCCGTGCTTCTTGGCGACATCGCGGATAATGGATTTCCAGCGGAAGGCGTCAAACAGTGGGTCTTGCGCCAAAACACGCGGCGGGTCGTAGGACATTCCGCTGACCCGCATCCGCGTTCGGACGTACTCGATCGTGCTCATCAGATTTCCTCGATTTCAACGTGGACAACGGGAGGATTGCCCTCGCGCGGCATCCACGAAATTGATATGCTTTCGGCGTTGGAGTCGTCTGCAATCGCACCGCCCTTGACCAGCGCGTCCATCAACGGCTTTAGCAAGTTGTCCAAGTCGCGGCGGCGGCGGTCAGGGCGCTCTACGCCGAACCGGACGCGGAACTTTCCGGGAAGGCCGCTTTGGCCCGAAAGCATGAACTGGTGCGCTACCGCCCAGCCCTGATTATCCAACCACTCCCGGTACTTGCCAGACTTGATCTTACGCCCTCGGGCTACGGTGTACATGTGGTTAGTTTGGGGGGGGTAGCTCAGGGTTAGCCGGATCATTGCATGGCCTCCAGCAGCGTGCCGTCACGGATGCCGACCTGATCGCCCCACGCCGACCAACCGGGCCGGGCAGAGCGGGCGAATAGCTCAAGGTAGGGGCCGCCGACCAAAGCCTCTATTTGCTCGTAGGTCCGATCCGGCTTGGCGCTATGGGCTCCGCGAGGGCAGTGAATGATCTGCTCAACGCCCTTGCTCAATCGCTTGGGAGAGCCCCGCGTGAACAACCAGCACTGTTCTGTTTGCTTGCGTGTCCAGTAGCCCATCCCGACGTGCGGATAGCCGCCAAGTCTGGACTTCACCCAAACGAAGGCGCACGTTTTGAACTTAAACCCCCACGCCTCGCCCAGAGCCAAGGCTTCCGGCATGTTGGAATCCACGACCCACATCAGAAGGGCGCAATCGTCAGCGGCAACGGACGCGACCGGCAGACCGGCCAAATCGGCGGCGTTCATCGTGTTGTAAGGATCAGTGGCTTGCGTTGGAACGCCGTCACCGGCGAACGTCCGAAATGCCCACGGCGGATCAGCGTATATGCACCCAAACGGGCCTTCTGGAAGCTCGCTCATCGCCCGCACCGAATAACCTTCGGAGGGCCGTCGCGCCAGTTTCTGCCGACCCTGACGTGGCTGATGGCCCCCGGAGAGACCCCGTATTTCGCCGCAAGAGCCAACCCGGACCCGATGGTTCTGGGGGTGGACAGAATGTCGGCAACGGCCTCATCAGTTAGAACAGCGTTGCCGTTCTTCTCTCCCTTAAGAGGGGGCACAAGCCCGCGCTCATAGGCATCGCGCATGTTCTGTGCGTGCGTTCCTGCTGATAGGTGAGCCGGATTGCAGCACCGCTTGTTATCACAAGAGTGCAAAATTTCTAATCCGGCGGGGATGTGGCCGTGCGTCAAAAGATAGGAGACGCGGTGAGCTTTGTGGGTCTTTCTCTCTCCGCCAATTTCCCACAGAACATGGCCGTAGCCCTTGCACGCCCCGCGCAGCCAAGGCCAACACTCTTCGGGGACTCCCACCCTGACGCGCGCCCAAAAAAGATCGGGGCTCATGAGCGGCACTCGATTTTTCCAGGAGGCCCGTCGCGGCGCAAACAGGCGTTGTAAATTGCCAGGATTTCCTCGTGTTGGCGGACCGGATTTGGCCTGTTCGGCGACTCCTCGCGCTCAGGTCCAAGCATGGCGATTGCCAGCGAACGGCCCTTCTCGGTAAGCCCAAGGGACGCCTCAAATATCACCCCGCGCCCGGCCAGTAGCTGGGTCCATATGTGAGGGGTCAAACCAAGGGCGGTCTGAATATCCAGCGGCTTGGTCCTGCGCCCGGAACGTTCACGGGCGGCAATGAACCGGAACACGCGCTGTTCTTCCTCGCAAAGCCTCACTTCGGGTCCCCATCCGTCCAGGCAAACTGCTTTCCAAGGGCTTGAGCCTCAAGCTTGAGGACGACATTCTGGGAAGCCTCAAGCATCCGCCGAGCCTTTCCGATCCCGCCGCGCTTCGCCTTCAATTCATCCGCCAGAGTCTTTTTGGCGAACTCAACCCGGTTTCTGGCATGGGTCAGGCGGCGGTCAAGCTGCGGGACGGGCGTGGCGGCCAAGCAATCCTCAAGCTCCGGCGTCCACGGATTTGCCAGCTTGTTTCCGTAGTAGTTGCCCGTAGGCTCGGGCGGCGCAACCTTCCTCCGTCTCATTCCAAGGTAGGCAAGAGGCCCGGCGACTGCGGCTACAGCAGCAAGGGAGGCGAGGATTTCGATGGTGTTCATCGTGCAGGCTCCTCGACTAAATAGGCTGCAATGTCGTAGAGACCGTCAGGAGACTCAGAACGGGTCCAGCGATAATACCGCGCTTCGGAAAAGCGCCTCGTTTCGGCACCGCTCCGCAAGCGTATCAATACGGGAGCTTCTCCGGGAACGGGGCACTCATCGCCGTCAAATTCGATCCATTTCGTTTTGCTCATCGTGCAGGTTCCTTCTTCCGGGTGGGGAGGTTGGTTTGGGCTTCACGGGCGACTTCGGGGTCGGGTTTGTAGGCAAGGCGAAAACCCTCAGAAGCAAATCCATCGAATGGGGCGTCTGGCTCCAGCGGATCGTAGATCGGAGGAACTTCCGCCAAGGTGATGGCCGGGCAATTTTCCCGGCTGATCCATGCCTCAGAGACATTGTAGAGGCCGCCGATCCGAATCCACGGCCCGTCGCAAGGCCCCATCCGCACGCACACAACCACATCGCCAACGTCGAAATTGCGGCTCACTTGTCTCCTCCATGGTTGGGGGATTTTAGAGGAGGCTGAACCGCGCCTGTCGCAGTAGCGGGGATGGCAGCGGTAGGCCTGAGAACGAAGCCACCCAAAATGGCGACGACGGTGGCGAACGGGATGATCCTACCGCGCGCTTCCCATCCGAGCCTGTTCAGATAGGCGATTGCCTCTTCTTCGGTCATTTGATTTCCTCGAAGCCATCGACGGCTTCTAGGGCGGTAAGTGTCAGCTCGGGGAACGCCGTGGCGATCTGTAGCCACTGAGCGCGCGGGAAGGCCTTGCGGAATCGCCACAGCCGGACGTGCGAGGGTTCTACCCCGACAGCCTCAGCGAAGGCCCGCGTGCCCCCTCGGTCGTGGATGATTTTGGCGATTGGGTGCATCATGCCGGAATGGTAGCGCGAACAGAAAAGCGTTGCAACATGAATTATTCTGTTGCGCGCCGAAACGGGCCGTGTATGTTGGATGGACAGAACGGAGCCAACCAATGACCGAAGCAATCCAATCCGCCCAAGACGCTCTGGCCAAAGCTCAAAAGGCCGTGAGCGAGGCCCTCTCTGCCAAGTACGCCGCTGTTCAAGCCGTCGAGGCAGAACACGCGCCTGTCGTTCGCGCGGCTCAGTCCGCAGTTTGCGCGGCGCAGACGGCCCTCAAGGAGGCCCAAAGCGCCGCTTCTCCAGACCATGAATGGGAAGGCAAGACGGTTTACAGGGTTGACCGCAAATACGACCGTTGGTCTTCGGCCCGCTTTACCGACAAGAAGCTTGTCGGAACGGTCTTCACCTACCGTCCCGGCATGGACCTTGGGCCGGGCAATAACGGTGGATACCACACCGTGGGCGCTACGTGGGTTCGCCTTCACAAGAAGGACGGCAAGCCCGGCGCACGCTGCGAGCGCCTTAAGGGGCGTTGGGGTACAGACGAAACGATCCGCTGGGCGCTTACCGAGGAAGCCGCGCTGGCCTTGGTGGGAAAATGACCCTAACCGCCGCAACCCTCACCGACTGGCAACGCCCCCACCTTGGCGAGCCGTTCGATCCTGAATCCGAACGTGGTCAGGCCATCATCACGGACCGCGCCGGGACCGACCCCGCCGACCGTGCGGCCTTCGTTCACGATGAGACGGAGCCCTGCGAATGCTGTGACCTTCGTTGGTTCTCCGAGGACATGGTGTGGTCTAGCCGTGGGCGGATTTGTCGGGCGTGTGACGACAAGCCGACGCGGGCCTCTCGTTCTCAATATGACCCTGATAGCTGGAAGGCTGACCGATGACCGGTAAATCAACCACTGGCGTAGACGACCAGTTTGAGCCCGAAACCCCCATGGACGCCGACACGCTCCGCCGAATTTCGGGGAGTTGGACGTCGCTGGCACAATCCGCCCGTGAGGCTGGCGATTTTGCAGTCGCGGAACACCATTCGCAAAAAGCTAGCGAATATGTTGCGAAAGCCCTGCAACTTGATGCGGCTGAGAACGCCAAGGCTGGGCGGGAAGCGTTTGTGAAAACCCTGTTTGGGATTATTGGACAATGAACCGCGTCAGTGCTTGGCTGTGTAGCGCGTGCTGGGCGTTCTCGGCTACGGTCGCTAACGCTCAAGCCGGAAACGTGTGGTGGATTCCGGCGCTGGGCGTCGTGGTTAGCCTGATAGCCATGGCGGCTGCCATTTACGACCTCGGGCGGGGACGCAAATGACTCCCTGCATCATCATACGCTACCACAAAGACCGCCGCTGGATTTCCCGCAACCTCCTAGGCCTATGGGGAGACGCCATAGACATGGTTGAGGCCTTTGGGCGGTTGTTCATCGTTAAGGGGAGTGAGCTGTGAAATATTACCCGCTGATCGTCGCCCTTGCTGGTCTGCTCATGGTGAGCGCAGCTCTCATATGGCACATTTCCGTGCTTCCATTTATGGGCGGACTGGTGTTCGGACACGGAGCGGCGCTCTTGCTTTTGTCGTTGGTTCGAAGCCGCAAATGACCCACCCCCTATCAGCCAAGGACGGTAAGTGGTTCTGGCGCGGCTTTTACAAGTCGCCTGACAGCCTCAAGCGCATGGCGGCTGTGTTTGCTAGATCGTCCGCCCCACACATCAGACAATACGCCAAAGACATTCGAGCGGCGCTGAAGGAAACAGCATGAACCAGTCCCCCGAAATCGACAAGATCAGTCCTGCGCTGGTCGAGTGCCTGTCCAACTTGCTGGGCGTGAAGAAGGACAGCAAGAATCCCCATTACAAGAACGACTACGCCAGTTTGGAGGCGGTCATCGACCACGCTCGCGCTCAGTTGTGGACGCACAAGCTGGCGGTCTTGCAGGGCGTCGGTTCGTTCGACGGAAAGGCCATCTCCATCACCACGCGCATTCTACACGAAAGCGGCCAGTGGATCGAGAGCGAGGCGCAAATCCCGCTGACCAAGTTCGATGCCCAAGGCGCAGGGTCGGCCATCACCTACGGTCGTCGCTACGCCCTTATGGCGGCCCTCGGGCTTGCTCCGGTGGATGACGACGGCCAAGCGGCTTCCGCGCCTGTGGCCCCCCGCCAAGCCCCGGCAAATGGCCTTGGAACCGCTCCGCGAGATACGGGGGCAGGCTCAATCGACGGCGTGGATTGGTGGGGCTGTTCGGGTCCGGGCCTGTCTCCCGCCGAGGCCAAGCGACAGGGCCTTGAGGCCGACTATAACGAGCTGCGACATGCCCTCAAAGACACGCCCACGAAAGAGACGTGGCAAGACCTATGCCGAACCTACGCCGCCGGTATCGCCACCATGCCGAAAACTTGGCGGACAACCCTTAGAGACGAGGCCGACACGCGCCTTGCAGAACTGGAAACCAAATGAGCAACGACCAAAACCGCATCGCTATTTTCAAGAACGACAAGAAGGAGGCTGGTTCCAAACAGCCCGACTATCGCCTTGTCGGTGACTTTGAGGGCGCTCGGATCAAGGGCGGAATCTGGATGGACAAGAGCAAGTCCGGTCAGGTGTATATGTCCGGCAAGCTGGAGCGCGACGAAGGCGAACAACGCCAGCAACAGGCCGCACCGCAATCCAATGACGACGCGGATTTCCCTTTCTGACCATGAGCGAGCCCCTCGCCAAGCATACCGTCGTCCTCCGCACCCCGGCTAACCGCATGTACGCGGCGAAGCTGATAGGGCAAGCGGAGGACGATAGCGTGGTGACCTTTGAGGGGCCGCTGCGGACGCTTGAGCAGAACCGTCGCCTGCACTCCATGTTGACCGACATTGCCACGCAGAAGGACTACCACGGCGTTAAAATGCGGGTGGACGATTGGCGACGGGTGTTCGCGGCGGCGCTCAAGCAAGAGCTTCGCACGGTCCCCAGCCTGGACGGAACCTCCATCGTCATCCTCTCGCCTCGCACGTCAAAAATGACCAAAGCGGAGCTTAGCGACCTGATGGAGCTTGTGCTGGCATGGGGCCTCGAAAACGGAGTGACGTTCACGGTGACCGATGATGACTGAATACACCGTAGGAGAATCCCAATTCCGCCCGACCTGTGGGGCTGTTCGATGAGGGTGGTTCCTACATGGCGAGGAAAGACCGATGATGCCGCCATCCCCGCCCGCGTAAAGCTCAGGGTGTTCGAACGCCAGAACGGACGGTGCGCGGTTCACCCATGGGAGAAGCTACGGCCCGGCCATTTTGAATATGACCACGCGTTGGCGCTGTGCCTTGGCGGAACTCACGATGAACTCAATATCCGCGCAATCTGCACGGACGCCCACAAGCACAAGACCAAGGCCGACGTGGCCATCAAGGCGAAGATTGCGCGCCAGCGGGCCAAGCACCTTGGGATCAAGCCGAAGAAGCCGGGCGGGTTTCGGGGCCATCGGAAGTTTAATGGCGAGATAGTGTGGAAAGACCGTTGACACTGTAGAATTGTCAGGAGTAGATTATTCGCATGTTCAAGATCGACACAGACATTCCGCCGCCCGGTCCCGACGCTCGCGCCAATGTCCCGGCACGTGCGCTCGGCCCCTTCCTAAGCACATGCCGAGCGCTGTTGCCTGGCCACAGCTTCGCGGTGTTTGGCGAGAAGCCGAACCACGTTTCGGGGCGTCTCGGCATTGCCGCCGTAAGGACCGGCTTCACGTTCAGGCAACGGAAAACCGGCGACGAAATCCGCATCTGGCGCATCGCCTAGGAGCCATCAGAATGACCACTTCCGACAAGGCATCGAAGACGGGTGCGGAGCGCTTTAGCGCGAGCGAATTAAAGACCCAGCCCATCCCTGTAGAGGTGAGGGAGGCGATTGTTCGGATTGTGATGGAGGCGTTGACCGCCTACGCCCAAAACCGGAAGGGCGGCATGTCAGACCGCGCCGCTGAAGCAGCAGGCGCCATCCTTCAGGCTCTTGGGTCGGTAGGCTTGGGGGAACCAAACAACGATCTGGCTGAGCGCGAGGTAATTGCTCGGGCTGCGGCTGGCGGTGAAGAGCCCACCCCCGCCGATTGCCAGCGCGTGATGATGCAGGGCACGAAGCCCTATCCGCGCACCTGCCCGCGCTGCCGCCTTGGGCCGTGCCCCTACTTCCCGAAAGCCCAGCCCGCGCGGAGCGCTCTTGGGGCGAACAAACCAAACAACGATCTAACTGAGCGTGAGGTAATTGCTCGGATTGTTGATCCGAAGGCTTTTGAGAACTGGCTGACGTTGGCGGTACGCGCCTCGCCGCCAGAGGCCGACCGGCAATACGGAAAGCCCGTTCAGCGCGCCCTCTCCAAAGCCGACTCCATCCTCAAGGCCATAGCCCTTCGTTCTAGTGGAGGGGTGGGGGTCCGAGAGGCGCTGGAGGCACTACTAGCCGCTATCGAGAATGACGGCGAAGGAGTCCCAACGTCGGCGCTTCTCCGCGCGCAGGAAATGGCGGCCCAAGCTCTTTCTATCTCAGGAGGGGGCTCGGGCTCGCTCTCGGCTCAAGATGCGCCTGCCGGCGCGCCGCTCCGCCCTGTGGTGGGTGAGCTACCGAACTGCCCCTTCACGGGCAAGCCCCCCTCCGTCAGCGACTACCGGGAAACGTCAGATGAAACCGGCGAAGTAGAGGGCTACGCATCCGTGGAAAGCACGGGGACCATTGGCGGATGGGATGGCCCCAACTTCTTTGTCGGCGTCCATGCCAACACGCTAGACGAGGCCAAGCGGATTTGGACACAGGCCCTCTCCCCCTCCCCGGAGGATGGTTTGGCGGTGCAGGGGAGGCTCGCTGAACCGCTTCGCGTGGAAGCCGTGACGTGGATTGGCGAGCTTGCTGACCGCCTGGAATTGATCCGCGAGGACGTTTCGGGGTCAACCCACTTGAACGGCGAAATCCGGTCGTTCCGGCACATCGTCACGGCGGCGGCTGAGCAGCTTCGTCGTCTCGCCGCCCTCACGCCCCCTGCTGGAATTGGCGGGGTGGCAGAGGACATTCGCGAGGCCGTTCTTGGCCGGGTCGCCGAGGCCAAGGCGCGCCTTCGCCGAAGCCCCGGAAGCGCTCCGGCAATCGACTACGCTACGAGGCTGATCGACGACCTAGCGCTGCTTGCGCTGTCACCTCGCGCCCAACCCGAAACAATCTCCCCTGCTGGAATTGGTTCGCGCCCGCAAGAGGGGGGATGGCGTCCGATTGAGAGCGCGCCGAAGGATGGAACGGTTTTCGCAGCGGCCAGCACCAGCCGCTACGGGGAACTCTACGACAGCGCCAGCCGAAAGCCCTATGTTGCGTGGTGGGCTCCCGGAGGCGATTTCAGCGAGCCGGGCTGGGCTCGCGAAGTGTTCAACGGACGGACCAGCAACCACGTTGCTTACCCCACCCACTGGATGCCCCTCCCCACCCCGCCCACCGCAGAAGGCTCGGAACCGCAAACGGGTGCTGCACCCCATCCGCCCGCGCCGTGGCCCATGGGCACGCTCGACAACAATAACGCCAGGCGCACGGGCTGGGCCGCCTACTTCGACGGCAAGCGCCGCGAGGACTCCCCCTTCCCGAGCGCGAGGCCTGATTTGCGCGAGGCCTTCGAGTGCGGTTTTGACGCGGCGGCCGAACACCATGCCGAACCGCAAACGGGTGCGTCATGAGCGCAGCCGATTGGGTGCAGAGCAGCCTCAACGCCCTCGCGAAGCGGAAGGCAAAATACACCGCGCCGGTCCTTGCCGGGTTCCAGCGCCGCGCCGTTGAGATCATCACCCACGCGATGGGGACCGGCGTCTATAACATCCCGATCAAGTGGGAAACCGCCGATTGGGATTGCGGCTCCGGCGTGTGTTTCACCATGCGCAGCGACGGACTGGCGACGTTCGACTTCGACCGCCTGACCCGACTTGTGCTGACGGCTCACGAGGAGTGCGTTCGGATCGAGTTGGAGCCGTGCGCCCGTCGCTACGTCCGCGTGTTCCTCCATCCGCGCGCACGGTCTGGCGGCATGAGTCAGCGCCACCCCACGATCCAGGAGGCACTCACGGCCTTTAACGGCCATCAACGTGAAGCACAAAGCGCAGCGACTGCGAGCGAGCCATGTCCCTCCCCTAAGGCCTCTGATGAGGGTGGGTGGATAGAATGGAAGGGCGGGGAATGTCCTGTCGGAAGAGGGCCGGTCGATATTCGGTATCAGAGCGGCGATGAACAGGCTGCCGCCAACCCGACGTTCCTACGCTGGGAGCACTGGGGCTCTGCGAAGTCGCCTTGGCCCACCGACATCGTCGCCTACCGTCTCGCACCCCCTACAGATCAAGTGGGGGAGTCGTGATGGGGGTCGTTCCTCGCACAGAGGCTACCGCCGCTCGTCACCCCGTAGCGGTGTCAAAGCCTTCTGCCCTTCGCGTGCTGGACACCTTCTCCTGCGTCGGCTGTCACGCGACGGGCCTGCACCGCGCTGGGCCATTCGAAACCGTCGCCTTCGTAGAGCGCAACCCTCGCCGCCTGGCTGTCCTCGCGCGCCATTTCCCGGACGTTCCCCGCCATGACGACATCCGCACCTTTGCCGGCGTCAAGTCCGACATCATCATCGGCGGCCCACCCTGCCAGCAGACCAGCGTCGCCGCCGCCATCACCGGCAAACGATCCGGGGCCTCTCTTTGGTCAGACATGCTCCGGGTCGGGCTCAGTTCCGGCGTCCAATGGTTTGTCGTGGAGCAGCCCCCGGGAAACGCGGCCTGGGAAGCCCAGGTGTCACACGATCTGGCCGGGGCTGGTTTCCACGTCGCCCGACTCGAATTCGGCGCTGGCGACCTTGGTGCGCCGTATATCCGCAGGCGAGTGTTCCTGCTTGCCTGCGCCAGTCTGCCGCGACTGGCGCTCGCCTGGTCCGAGGGGCCACGCGCGGTTGAGCGGGTCAAGAGGTCAGCCGCTGACCGAGGTGTTTGGAACCCGGATCAGCTACCGGCTGATGTCCTGGCTGATTGGCGTTCGGACGGACTGGACCGACGTGAGCGAATAGAGGCGCTTGGCGACAGCAACCCGCCAGAAATGGCCGAGGTGATCGGCCACTGCCTAGCGAGAGCAGTATGACCCGCCGCCGCCAGCCTCATCAATCCACGGGTGCTGACCGCGCCCGGCAGGGCGTCTTAGCGGGCAGCGAACCCGACCCCAAATCCCCCCGGAGAACAACAAATGAATGATCTGGATACTATACGGGCGAGGCTGGCGACATCGGCCCGGGCTCGGACGAAGGGCGCGGGCGGCGATCCCAATGCAATCATCACCGCAGCTCGCCGGGCCGAGCGGGAGCTTGTCCGCACTGATGTTCCATCCCTGTGTGATGAGGTGGAGAGGCTTCGGGAGGCGCTGAGGCCGTTTGCCGAAATCGCCGAGCGCCACGCCGCCATAAACGGGGACCATGCGTGGTCGAGGGTCACGCGCATCCAGACATGGATCGACGCTGCCGACATCAACGGTGCCCGCGCCCTTCTATCCGTAGGGTGTGGGGATTTAGGGTCACTCGCTGAACCGCTTCATGTGGATGCCGCTGCGGAGCCCGCGATACCGCCTGGACCGGTGAACTGCAACCGCGTCCTACAGCTCGGCACCAAGCCCTACCCGCGCACTTGCGAACGCTGCGGCCTTGGCCCGTGCCCCTTCTATCGTCCTGGCCTGCCGCTGACCTTGCACAGCGACCCCGCCCCCAACCCCGCAACAGGTGCGGGCGGGGGTGTGGGGTGAGCGGCTTGGAAGAGGCTGAACCGCACCCGTCTTCGAGCGGGACCGACAGTGGTTGTGCTGCTGCCCCGGCTTCTCATGGAGGCTATTGGGACAGCCTGACCCCACCTCAGGTTATCCGCCTGATCGACAGCTTCGATGACTGGCGCGCAAACCCCGCCATCGTTGACGCCCGCCTGCTGGACCTGTTGTCCCGGAAAGATGCCGTCGAGAGACGCTTTCAGGCGGACAAGCTGACGGCTCTGCTGCGAGCCCTGCCGACCATCCGCCGGATGCTGGAGGCCGCATCGTGAGCATCATCATCACCCCCGAAGCCGCCGCCGTTCTCGGCAAGCGCCACAACCCTCGCGACCGTGACCGCTCCCGCGACCCCCTGCTTGGTCCGCCGGAAGACATGGCCGTGTCGCGCGTCCTGCTGGCAGAGCTGGCCGACATGTCCCCGACCCATGCCGACCAGTTGGCGGTCAAGATCAACGACGCCCTGAAAGCAGTCGCGGGCTCCGTTGCCGACACACGGGAAGCGAAGCGACCGGACCAATCAAACCCCCAAGGAGAACAACCATGACCGGTAAAGCTCAAGAGGCGGGAACAGGCGAGACTGACCGGTTTGCCGTTTTCGAAGGCGACGTGATTGGCTTCGACCCCTTCGGCGGTGACTTTGGCGACCAAGGCGACCGAACGTTCACCGACAAGATGGTGCGCGCGGCAAGGCGCCATGACGACTGCCACAACTGCGCCGAGCCGATCTTGGCCGGCGAGAGGCACCGCTATCGGGTCGATAGGACCGATGGGGACCTGGACACCTTCCGTTGGTGCTGGGCCTGCTGCACCGCCATGGCCCGCATTTGGTGCGAAGGTGGTGCGGCGGATGACGAATACGATGCCCGGTCCAAATTGCGCTGGGAAAAGGAGGCAGCATGACTACCCCTCCCGACAACACATCGAAGACAGGGCGAGAGGGAGGCAAGGCCGACCGGAGCGAACTCAGAACCGAAACCATCGGCGGCTCAGCCATGTTCGGAGCTGCCATCGCCCCCCCCCCCCACGTCTCCT
>Ga0247771_1000067_pt1 | contig 44952 bp, 49 predicted proteins | sample UWRJL197509C6_FD_179948 | JGI IMG/M metagenome (GOLD analysis project Ga0247771, IMG submission 179948) | Plant litter microbial communities from Arlington Agricultural Research Station in Wisconsin, United States - UWRJ-L197-509C-6 | ecosystem: Environmental > Terrestrial > Plant litter >... | reverse complement strand
CGGCCTGCTGGCCGCTGCCGCTGAGGTCATCCGCGGAACCGCAGGCCGACACCAGCAGTGCGGCCGCCGCGACGACCACGGCCAAGGAGCGCTTCATGCCGTGCTTCCTCCTGAATCAGGCTGAGCGGCGGTTGCCACCAGCTTCTGCGAGCGTTTGCCCTTCTTCGGTCCGGTCGGTTGCCCGGCCAGCCGGAGTCCACGGGGGACGATCGCCTTCTGCCCGCTCGCGAGCAGCAGGTCGAGCGCCACGGCGAGCACCGCGATCAGCACCGCGCCGCCCACGAACTGGCCGTAGTCCAGTACGCGCAGGCCGTCCAGCAGCGGGCGGCCGAGGGTTTCGATGCCCACGTACGCGGCGACCGACGCGGTCGCCACCACCTGGAGCGTCGCGTTGCGCAGGCCGCCGATGAGCAGCGGGAGGGCGTTGGGCAGTTCCACCCGCCACAGCACCTGGCCTCCCGTCATCCCCATGCCGCGGGCCGCGTCCACGACGCCGCGGTCGACGTCCTGGATGCCCGCGTACGTGCCCGCCAGGATCGGCGGGATCGCGAGCACGATCAACGCGATGAGCACGGGGCCTGTTCCGCCGCCCGCGATGAGGTACAGGAACGTGACCAAACCGAGCGTCGGCAGTGCCCTCAGGGCGTTGCTGCCGCCGACCAGGAACGTCCCGCCTCGGCCGGTGTGGCCGACGAACAGGCCGAGCGGCACCGCGATCGCGCTCGCGCCGAGCACGGCGCCGAGGCAGTACAGCAGGTGCACGCCGACCCGGAGCGGGATGCCCTTGGGGCCGCTCCAGTTGACCGGGTCGAACAGCCACCCGAACGCGTCCGCGAAGATCACGCTTTCACCCCCCGGACGTGGTTCCACGGCGTCAACCACTGGCGCAGCGCCACGAGCAGGCCGTCCACGACCAGCGCGAGCAGCAGCGTCAGCACGATGCCGACGATGATCGGCGCCAGGTAGCGGCTGCGGAAGCCGTCGGTGAACAGCACGCCGAGCCCGCCGGTCCCGATCAGGGCTCCGACGCTGACCAGGCTGATGTTGCTGACCGACCCGACCCGCAGCCCGGCGAACAGCACCGGCACCGCGAGCGGCAGCTCCACGGTCAGGAACCGGCGCAGCGGCCGGAAGCCCATCGCGGTGGCCGCGGCGGTGATCTGCGCGGGCACCGCGTCGAGGGCGTCGCTGACCGGGCGGGTCAGCAGCGCCGTGGTGTAGACGGTGAGCGCGATGACGACGTTGTTGATGTCCAGCACCTGCGTGCCGATGATCGCGGGGATGATCGCGAACAGCGCGAGCGACGGCACCGTGTAGACGATGTTCGCCGTGCCGAGCAGCGCGCCGCGGAACCAGCCGTAGCGGTGGCACACCCAGCCGAGCACGACGGCCAGCACGACCGAGATCACCAGCGGCAGCAACGACAGGTAGACGTGCTCCAGCAGCATCGTCCAGATCGCCGACCGCGTGCCCGCGTCGCCGAGGTACTTCCCCAGGTCGCCCACGGGTCAGCTCCTGCTCTCGCGCAGGCCCTCGATCACCGCGAGCACCTGGGTGGCCGTCACCGCGCCGACGACCGCGCCCTCGGGGTCCACGGCCACGCCGAGCCCGGACGGCGACGACAGCGCAGCGTCCATCGCGCCGCGGATCGACTGCCCCACCTCGAACAGCGACCCGCCGGGCTTGAGCACGTCCTCGGTCAGGTCACCGTCCACAGTGGTCCCCGGCGCGAGCCAGCCGCGCGGGTGCTTGCGCTCGTCCACGGCCAGTCGCCACTCGGGCGAGGCGTCGACGCGCGAGCCGACGACGACCGTGGGCACCGGGTCGACCTCAACGCCGGAAGCGTCCACAAAGGACAGACTGCGGTAACCCCTGTCCTTGCCGACGAAGTGCGCGACGAAGTCGTCCGCGGGCCGGGCGAGCAGTTCGGCGGGCTGGTCGTACTGGGCCAGGATGCCGCCCTCGCGGAACACGGCGACCTTCTCGCCGATCCGCACCGCCTCGTCGATGTCGTGCGTGACGAACACGATCGTCTTGTCCAGCTCCGCCTGCAGGCGCAGCAGCTCGTCCTGGAGTCCTTCCCGGACGACCGGGTCGACCGCGCTGAACGGCTCGTCCATCAGCAGCACCGGCGGGTCGGCGGCCAACGCCCGCGCCACCCCGACCCGCTGCTGCTGGCCACCGGAGAGCTGCACCGGGTACCGCTTGCCCATCTCGGCGGGCAGGCCCACCAGTTCGAGCAGCTCCGCCGCGCGCGACCGGGCCTTCGCCTTGGACCACCCGAGCAGCAGCGGCACGGTGGCGACGTTGTCCAGCACCGTCCGGTGCGGGAACAGCCCCGCCTGCTGGATGACGTACCCGATCCCCCGGCGCAGCTCGGGCGGGTCGACGGACAGCACGTCCCGCCCGTCCACCAGGATCGTGCCGGACGTCGGGTCGATCATGCGGTTGACCATGCGCAACGACGTCGTCTTGCCGCAACCGGACGGTCCGACGAAGACGGTGATCGTCCCAGCTTCGACCGCGAGGTCCAGGCTGTTCACGGCGATCGTCCCGTCGTCGAACCGCTTGGTCACGGCTCGGAACTCGATCACACGAGATCCCTCCGGTAGGGACGGCCGCCTATCGGCCGCTCTCACAGCAAGCGAAGTTCAGGAGAAACGACCCTAGCCCGAACGGCTGACGTCGGCAGGTCGTTCCAAGGCGTGGAAGCCCAGACGTCTCCTCCCCGTAACCTTCCGGAGCGCGGTCACTACTCTGCTCCGGTTGTGGGTACCAACGAGCCGATCGACCGAGTACGAGCCCTCTTGGCGGAGCGCGGGGTGCACGCGCGCAAGCTGCGCCCGGTGCTGACGCTGCTCGGCAAGGACTGGCACACCCTGGCGGAGCTGGTGCGGCTTCCCGCAGTGCCGCGGCGGACGGTGCAGGAGCTGCTGGCCGCCGCCGAGGAGGACCTGGAGACCCAGGGCGAGCGGTACCGGCTCGCGCCGTACCGGGCGGGGGCCTACGCCGAGGCGTTCGGAGTGGACGAGGGGCTCACCGATCCGGTGAACACGTTGGTGTCCCGGCACACCGACACGCTGCGGTCGATCCTGGCGGACATCGCGAACGTGCCCGCGCCGCTGACCGCGCTGGACCACGTGCAGGCCACGGCGGACACCGCGTTGAAGCGGGCGCTGTGGCTGGACTCGACGTACGACCTGAGCGGCCGGAGGCTGCTGTGCCTCGGCGACCACGACCTCACGTCCCTCGCGGTGTGCGCGGTGAACCCGGACGTCGAGGTCACGGTCGTGGACGTGGACGACCGGCTGCTGGAGTTCGTCGACGCGCTGGCGTCCGAGCGCGGCTGGAACGTCCGCTGCCTGCACGCGGACTTCCGGTTCGGGCTGCCGCCGTCGGTGCTGGAGTCGGCGGACCTGGTGTTCAGCGACCCGCCGTACACCCCGGAGGGGATGGGCCTGTTCGCCGGACGGGCGATCGACTGCCTCGCCGACCCCGCCCGCGGCCGGGTGCTGCTGGCGTACGGGTTCAGCGACCGCACGCCCGCGCTCGGCCTGAAGGTGCAGCAGGAGCTGCAGCGGCTCGGCCTGGTGTTCGAGGCGATCCTGCCCGCGTTCCACCGCTTCGACGGCGCGCAGGCCATCGGCAGCGCCGCCGACCTCTACGTGTGCCGCCCCACGTCCCGCAAGGGCGCCGGGTCGCACGGCAAGACGGGCATCTACACCCACGGCCCCCAGTCGTTGGAGGGCACGGGCCCGAGCAGGGAGGCGCTGGACAAGCTGTCCGACCTCGCGCCGCGCCCGGAGTCCTCGCCGCCGCCGAAGCCCCGCAAGCCCGGCTGGTACGAGCCGATCGGCAAGGGCGCGGCGTCGCTCGCCGTGGACCTGACCGGCGACCCCGGCCCGTGGCTGCTGCGGACGCTGCTCGCGAGCGTGCCCGCGCGGCTGGCGGCGCTGGTGCCGAACAACCACCCCAACGTGTCGAGCGAGAAGGGCCAGCACGAGCTGACGTCGTTGGTGGACAGCCGTTTCCGGCTCAAGTTCCTCCGCGGCACGCCGGACAACAAGCACACGATCGTCGTTGCGGAACAGGTGCTCGCGGGTGAGCTGTCGCCCGGCGAGCTGGTCGTCCGCGAGGTGCTCCTGCGCGCCCACGGCAAGCTCGGCAACGTGTGGCGCGAGGCGCTGATCACCGTGTCGCGCGGCGCGCTGACCAAGCGGGAGGCGCGCGAGCGCATCGACGCCGCCGTCGGCGAGCACGACGACCTGGACGAACGGCTCGTCGACCTGCCGCGGCACCGGATCGCCGCGCTGCTGCCGCTGATCGAGGCGTCGGTCGCGGACCAGGTCAACGCGGGCTAGCCCGCGCGGGGGATGTGCAGCGGGCCGAGGGCGAGCACGGCCCGGAACTCCTTCGCGGGCACCGGGCGGGAGAACAGCCAGCCCTGGTAGGCGTCGACGCCGACGCCGCGCAGCACGTGGAACTGGGTCGCGGTCTCGACCCCCTCGGCGACGCACTTGCGGCCCATCGCCCGCGCCATGTCGACCACGGCCCGCGCGACGGCGAAGTCCGACGAGTCGTTGCCGACGCCGGAGACGAACCGGCGGTCGACCTTGATGATCTGCGCGGGCAGGTCCTTGAGGCGGGCCAGCGACGAGTAGCCGGTGCCGAAGTCGTCCACGGCGAACTGCACGCCCCGCTGCACCAGCTCGTCCATGGACTGGCGCACCCGTGACGGCAGGTCGACCAGCGCGGTCTCGACCAGCTCCAGCACGACCCGGTTCCACGGGATCCCGGCCTCGGCGATGGTGTCCGCGACGATGTCGACGAACTCCGCGTCACCGGGCACGAGCCCGGACAGGTTGACCGCGATCGACACCGACCGGCCGTTGTGCGTCGGCCACGTCGACGCCTCGCGCAAGGCGGTCTTGAGCACCCAGCGGTCCAGGTCGCGCATGAGGTCGCCCTGCTCGGCGACCGGCAGGAACACGTCCGGCGGCAGCAGCCCCCGGTCCGGGTGCGGCCAGCGGACCAGCGCCTCGGCCGTGAGCACGGTGCCGTCGACGCCGACCACGGGCTGGTAGTGCAGCTGGAGCTCGTCGTTGGCGAGCGCGTCCCGCAGCTGGCCCTCGAGGTGCACCTGGCGGTCGGCGGAGGCGATCAGCGCGGCGCTGGCCAGCGACACCCGGCCCGCGCCGCGCCTCTTGGCCTCGAACATCGCCGCGTCCGCGAAGCGCAGCAGGTCCGCGCCGGTCGTCCTCGCCCCGTTCGGCACGGACGCGCCGATCGACGCGGACACCCGGACCAGCTGGCCGTGCACCGGCACGGCGGTCCGCAGCAGCCCCGCGACCTTCGTCGCCAGCACGTCCACGCCGCCTGCCTGCTCCAGGTCGGCGCAGATGATCACGTACTCGTCGCCGGACAGCCGGGCCGCGGTGCAGCCCTCCGGCAGCCCGTCCTCGAGTCTTCGGGCCAGCGCGACCAGCAGCTCGTCGCCCGCGTCGTGGCCGAGCGAGTCGTTGATGCGCTTGAAGTTGTCGATGTCGCAGAACAGCACCGCGACCTTGGCGCGGTCCGGGCTCTCCAGCAGCTCGCCGAGGATCTCCTTGACCAGCGCCCGGTTGGGCAGTCCGGTCAGGTCGTCGTGCGTGGCCTGGTGGCGCAGCGCCTCGGCGGTGCGGCGGCGTTCGGTGATGTCCTGGAACACGATCAGCCAGAACCGGCGGCCGTCGTCCTGCACGGACAGCGCGATGTGCAGCTCGCAGTACACCCGCTCGCCGTCCGGCCGGATCAGGATGCGCTGCGGGATCTTGTGCGTCCGGTCCGCGCCCAGCGCCGTCATCCGGTCCACCGACCGCAGCCGCGACTGGTTGTCGTCCGGGTGCGTCATCTGCTCCGCGGTCATCCCGCGCAGCTCCTCCAGCTCCATGCCGAGCAGGTCGCACAGGGCGTCGTTCGCGTCGACCAGCCGCTCGCCCTCGTCGAACAGGCCGATGCCGACCGGCGTCAGCGACACGAGGTCCGCGAACCGCTGGCTGGACCGCTTCATCCTGGTCTCGGCGGCGCGCTGCTCGGTGATGTCCTGCGCCGTGCCGACCGCGCGCGGCCGTTCGCCCGGCTGGCCCTCGACGACCACGCCGTAGGCGCGGAACACCCGGACCTTGCCGTCGCGGCGCAGGATGCGGTGCTCGCACTGCACCGGCGACTGGTTGGCCACGAGCTGCTGCCACAGCTCGTCCACCCACGCCCGGTCGTCGGGGTGCACGAGGTCGAGGTAGGTCTGGTAGGTGGTCCGCTCCTCGCGGGGCACGCCGAACAGGTCGGTGAGCATGTCCGACCACACGGTCTCGTCGGACTGGAGGTCCCACTCCCACACGCCGAGCCTGGCGGCCTTCTGCGCGTCGGCGAGCCTGCGGCGGTCCTCGCGGAGCTGCCGTTCCAGCACGCGGGCCTCGGTGACGTCCTGGACGGTGCCGTGCAGGCGTTCGATGGTCTTGCCGCCCGGCCCGAACTCCGGGCGGGCCCGGCAGATGAACACCTTGTCGTTGTACTTGCTGCGGACCTCGACCTCGACGGTCGACTCGTCCACGGCCCCCAGCAGCTGGTCCCGCAGCTGGTCGAGCACGATCATGTCGTCCGGGTGCACGCCGTCGAGGAGCTTCGCGCCGGGCTCGTACTCGATCTCGTCGTACATCTCGACCAGCACCTCGCTGCGGTGCATGGCCTTGGTGTTCAGCTCGAACGCCCAGCTGCCGATCCGGGCGATCCGCTGTGCCTCCAGCAGGCGGCCGCGTTCGAGCGCCAGCTCCTGGTCGGCCCGCCACTGGGCGGTGATGTCGCGGATGTAGCCGGTGATCAGCTCGGCGCTGCCGTCCTCGGCCATCTTCGCCTCGGCGACGCCGCGGATGCGCCGCAGCTCGCCGTCCGGGCGGATGACCCGGTACTCGATGTCTATGGCGTCGCCGGACAGCTCGCGGTTCGTCCAGTAGCTGGCGACCATCTCGTAGTCGTCCGGGTGCACGACGTCCAGCACGGCCTGCGCCCCCGGCACGACCGAACCGGGCTTGAGGCCGAGCAGCTCGTAGTGCGAGTCCGACCAGATGGTCACGCCGGTGGCCGGGTCGTACTCCCACGAGCCGATCTCGGCGACCCGCTGCACGGTCCGCAGCCTGCGCTGCTCGTCGCGCAGCTCGTCGGCCACGGCGGCCAGGTCGGAGACGTCCACCAGGAGCACGGCCTGCAAGCCGGTGCCGGGGACGGGGTTGCGCACGACGCGCACGGGCAGCGGGGAGCCGACGCCCCGGTGCAACCGGAGGTCGGACTGGTCGCCGAGGAGCAGTTCGCTCAGCCGTCGGCCGACCAGGACATCCGATGACTCCACGCGGGCGAGTTCCACGGCGGCGGCGTTCGCCTGCATGACGACGCCCTTGGAATCGCACAGCAAGGAGGGGGCGTCCGGGAGCGTCACGCCGTCCAGTGTGACGGCCGTCGGCTGGGCAGGCTCGAGCGCCACCGCAGCGATACCGGTGCGCTTGGGCACGGCCCCACCCTTCCCGCGTCGACGCCTGTCGCGGCGCAGGGGTGATCAGCCCTCGACCCTGGCTGCACCCGAATTGCGGCAGAAACGCGTCCCTCTCCTCGGGCATTCACCCGAGGAGAGGGACGGTAGCGCTTCGGAGCGTCATCGCCCACCCCCTTCGCGGGGTAACGAGCTACCACGAACGTGGATGCGCTTTCCCGCGAAGTGACGGACGCGTGAACCAGGGCCTTCGTTCGCCCTACTCCTGCAAGATCAGGCTACGCCGTCGACCCGCGCGGCGGCAGCGACGGCGGCCGCGACTTCCGGGCCGACCCGCGGGTCGAGCGCGCTCGGCACGATGCGGTCGGCGGCCAGGTCGTCCGAGGCCACGGCCGCGATGGCGTCCGCGGCGGCCAGCTTCATGCCCTCGGTGATCCGGCGCGCGCCCGCGTCCAGCGCGCCGCGGAAGATGCCGGGGAACGCGAGGACGTTGTTGATCTGGTTCGGGAAGTCGCTTCGGCCCGTGGCCACGATCGCCGCGTGCCGGTTCGCCACGTCCGGGTGAACCTCGGGGTGCGGGTTGGAGAGCGCGAAGACGATCGAGTCCGGCGCCATGCTCGCGATCAGGTCCTCGCCGACCTGCGACGACGAGACGCCCAGGAAGATGTCCGCGCCCCGCAGCGCCTCGGCGATGCCGCCGCGCAGGCCGCTGCCGTTGGTCACGAGGGCCATCTCGTCCTTGATGGAGTTCAGCCCGTCGCGACCGGCGTGGATGATGCCGCGCGAGTCGACCAGGGTGACCTCGCCGATGCCCGCGGCCAGCAGGATCCTCGCGCAGGCGATGCCCGCCGCGCCCGCGCCGGAGACGACGACCCGCTGGTTCGCGATGTCCTTGCCCAGCACGGTGTTCGCGCCGCGCAGCGCGGCCAGGGCGACGACGGCCGTGCCGTGCTGGTCGTCGTGCATGACCGGGCAGTCCAGCGCCTCGATGACCTTGGCCTCGAGCTCGAAGCAGCGCGGGGCGGAGATGTCCTCCAGGTTGACCGCGCCGAACGACGGCCGCAGCCGGACGAGGGTCTCGACGATCTCGTCGACGTCCGTGGTGTCGAGCACCAGCGGGATGGAGTCGAGGCCGCCGAACGTCTTGAACAGCGCGGCCTTGCCCTCCATGACCGGCAGCGACGCGGACGGGCCGATGTCGCCGAGGCCGAGGACGGCGGTGCCGTCGCTGACCACGGCGACCAGCCGGTGCGCCCACGTGTACTTGGCGGCCAGCGAGGGGTCCTCGGCGATCGCGCTGCTGACCTTCGCCACGCCCGGCGTGTACGCGATGGAGAGGGCGCGGGGGTCGGCCAGCGAGGCCGTGACGCCGAGGCTGAGCTTGCCGCCGACGTGCGCGGCGAAGATCTCCTCGTCCGTCGGCTGGGTGGTCGTCATGGGCTTCTCGTTGAGAGCGGTCACGGGCGTGGTCCTCCTGCGGTGCGTGCCTGGCGGCGCACCGCGACCAGCGTTGTCACGCTCGATCCACGGGGCCTGAAAAGGTGCGACCGGACTCACTTTGTGGCCCGGTCTGGTGAAGCGGTCGGGCAAGCATGACAGCGATCAAGATTTGTGTCTGCGGCGCGCGTCACACTTCCGCCGCAGGTCAGAGGGGGTTTACCAAGACGTCCGTCCGGTTTATAAGACCACTCGGTCCGTTTCCGCAGGCAGAATCGGTCAAGATCAGCACGGTGTTTACGATTAGCGCCATGAGAGTGCGCGAGACGAAAATCCCCGGAAGTTGGGAATTCACCCCAAAGGCGTTCCCCGACGACCGCGGGGTGTTCGCCGCCCCGTTCCAGGAGGCCGCGTTCCTCGACGCGGTCGGGCACCCGCTGCGCCTCGCGCAGACCAACCACAGCACCTCGCGGCGCGGCACGATCCGCGGCGTCCACTTCGCCGACGTGCCGCCCGGCCAGGCGAAGTACGTCTACTGCCCGCGCGGCGCGCTGCTCGACGTGGTCGTCGACCTCCGGGTCGGCTCCCCCACGTTCGGCGAGCACGACGTCGTCCGCCTCGACTCCACGGCGTTGAACGCCCTCTACGTGGCCGAGGGCATCGGCCACGCGTTCGTCGCGCTGGAGGACGACACGACCATGACGTACCTCTGCTCCGAGGGGTACAACCCGACCGGCGAGCACGGCGTGAACCCGCTGTGCCCGGAGCTGGCGATCCCGTGGCCCGCCGACGTGGCGCAGATCCTGTCCGAGCGCGACACCGCCGCCCCGACCCTGTCCGAGGCGCTGGCCGCCGGGCTGCTGCCGGACTTCGAGGAGTGCCAGGCCTGGTACGCGAAGCTCCGGGCTACCTGAGCCGCCTCGGCCGCGGCCACAGCCGCCACCGCACGACCCCCAGCACCTCGGCGGGCCCCAGCGTCCGGGAGTCCGTCGAACCGAACTGGTTGTCGCCAAGTACTTGCCACAAGCCGCTTCCGTGCTGCTCACGGGCGCGCTTGATCGACAGCTGGCCGGGTCGGGCGGCCCACCGCACCACCACGACGTCCCCCGCCGACGGCGGGATCCCGTACCGCACCAGCACGACGTCGCCGTCCCGGACCGTGGGCGCCATCGACGGCCCACGCACCCGGAGCAGCGGCAACGGGTTCCCACCATGCGGAGCCAACTGTTCCCCTCCACCTGCCGCGCCGATCCGTCCGGAGTAGGGTCCTCCACGTCGGAGCATTCACTGTCAGGGAGGCAAGATGCGACTGCTGTCGCGCATCCGCCAACTCCGCCGCCCACTGCTGGAGGCCACCGCGCACTGCGACCTTCCGTGCGGTGTCTACGACCCGGCTCAGGCCAGGATCGAAGCGGAGTCGGTCAAGGCGGTACAGGAGAAGTACCAGGCGAACGAGGACCCGGAGTTCCGGGAGCGCGCGATCCTGATCAAGGAGCAGCGCAGCGAGCTCGTCAAGCACCACCTGTGGGTGCTGTGGACGGACTACTTCAAGCCGCCGCACTTCGAGAAGTACCCGGAACTGCACGACCTGTTCAACCGCGCCACCAAGGCGGCCGGTGCCAGCGGCACCAAGGGTTCCATGGACCCGGCCAAGGGACAGGAACTGCTCGACCTGATCGCCCAGATCGACAAGATCTTCTGGGAGACGAAGGCAGCCTAGTTCAGGGCTCTGAAACGGCGCTGACCAGCGAAGATCCTTTCGCGGGTCAGCGCCGTTTCGCGTTCCCGGCGGCTCCCGCACGGCCCAAGTCAGTCCACAGTGGACGGTACTGGGTGGCGGAGGCCGTCCATCAGGAGGTCGAGCAGGCGAGCCGCCAAGGCCTCGCGGTCCGGGGACGGGGCCACGGTGAAGATGCCGATCAAGGCCGCCGCCACGTCTTCGGCGGGGACGTCGGGGCGGAGGGTGCCGGTGGTGCGGCCCGCCTTGAGGATGGTGGTGATGGCGTCGAGCAGTTCTGCTCTGGTGTCGGCGTGGGTGAGTTCGCCTGACTCGATCATCGCCAGCAGGGTGTCGAGCATGCCGTTCTTGGTCGCTGTCCACTCGCCGAACAGGTCCATCCAGCGACGTAGTGCCGTGGGCGGGTCGTGCTTGGCGAGCAGGTCGTGGGCGCCTGTCGTGAGGCGGGAGACCTGGTCCTGGTAGACGGCGTCCACCAGTGACTCGCGGGTCGGGAAGTGGCGGTAGAGGGTGGCGATGCCGACGTCCGCCGCGGCGGCTATGGCGCGCATCGACGGTTCCGCCTTGGACGTGGCGAACAGGTGGGTCGCCACGTCGAGCAGCTGTTGGCGGTTGCGGGTGGCGTCCGCTCGGGGTCGGCGGGCAGGCAAAACGGATCACGCTCCACTTGTGTTACGTTGAGGCCGTGGAAACGGAGCGTAATCCGTTTAGGTGCCTTAACCCAGCCCCTTGGAGTTCAGGTGGACGTGGAAGAGCTGAGTCGGGCGGTCCGGTTCAAGTCGTTCGGTGGGCCGGAGGCCCTGGAAATCCGTGAGGTGCCCGTGCCTCAGGCGGGCGCGGGGCAGATCCGGGTGCGGGTCGCGGCGGCGGGGTTGAACCCGATGGACTGGTTCATGACGTCGGACGCGGAGACGGCCGCGCGCTTCGGGCTGACGCTGCCGTGCGGGTTCGGCACCGACTACGCCGGGGTCGTGGACCAGGTCGGGGACGGGGTGAGCGGGTTCGCCGTCGGTGACCGGGTGTTCGGCGGCGCGCTGTCCCGCACGGTCGCGGACCACGTCGTCGTGGACGAGACCGGGACGATCGCGGTGGGCGGTGAGGCGCACCGGACCCCGGACGGCGTCGACGACCGCACCGCCGCCACCCTCGCCATCGCGGGCTGCACGGCGGCCGCGGCGTTGGCCGTGGTCAACCCCGGTCCGGGCGACACGGTGCTCATCGGCGGAGCGGGTGGCGGGGTCGGCGTGGTCGCCGTCCAGCTCGCCCGGCTCGCGGGAGCGCGGGTCATCGGGACGGGGTCGCCGTCCTCGGCCGACGCCCTGCGGTCGCTGGGGGCCGAGCCGGTCGCCTACGGCGAGGGCCTGGTCGACCGGGTCCGCGCGCTGGCGCCCGACGGCGTCACGGCGGCCCTCGACCTGCACGGGACCGACACGGTGGCGGCGGCACGCGAACTCGGTGTGCCCGACGAGCGCATCACCACCATCGCGGGCCTGGTCGACGGGATCACGTCCGCGAACGGCGCCAACGCGGCCCCCGGCGCCATCGACGAGATCGCGGACCTCGTCGCGGCGGGCCGGCTCCGCGTGCCGATCGCGGCGAGCTTCCCGGTCGAGCGGATCCGCGACGCGGTCGAACTCCAGGCGGGGCGGCACGTGCACGGGAAGGTCGTCGTCGACCTCTAGCCGGTCGGCCCGGACTCGATCGCGGGATCGGGCTTGGCGAGAGGTCGCGCGGTCGCCGCCTCGGTGACGTCGGCGACCAGCTCGACGACGTCGCTGCCGTACGCGTCGCGGTTGACGACCCGCAGGACCAGGCAGAACGATGTGAGCGCGCCGTACTGGGCGTGCAGGGCGTCCTGCTGGTCCACGAGGTACTTCGCCGCGGCGTGGTTGGTGATGGCGGTCTGGCCGCAGACGAGGAACAGCGGGCGGCGCTTGCCGGGCGCGAGGATCCGGGCCACCAGCACGTACTCGGACGCTCCGCGTTCGCGGCGGAAGACGCGGTCGCCGACGGTCAGGGCCAGCCCGTCCGGGTCGTCGTCGAAGGAGGACTGGGTGACGCCCGGCAGCAGCCAGCGCAGGTGCGCGGCGGTGCGGAGGTTCGACGTCGGGCCGCCGACGCAGAACTCGGCCTGGTCGCCGACGCCTTCGACGACCTCGGTGTGCAGCGCGATGTCCGGCTCGGCACCCGCGCCCTTGGCCAGCACCGCCAGTTCCAGCACGGCGGCGACGTCGGTCTTGTTGATGCTCATCGGCGCGGCCCCGTGCCTGCCGACGACGACGAGCACCCGCTTGCCCGGAGCCAGGCCGAAGAACGCTCGTCTGCGCGCCGCTTTCCGGTAGCGCAAGAGCCGCTGCGCGGCCCACACGGCGACACCGGCGATGAGGCTCGCGAGGAGGTTGATCGCCAGGTCGTTCACGTCGGCTCCCGTCGTCCGCCGTGCCGCAGGCGGATCCCGCGCGATCGGTCGGTCGCCATGGTTGTACCGGAGCGGGCGGTCGCGGGGTAGCGAAACCGGTCGACAAGATTTTCCGGGCCGACCGAAGCCGTCAAGACCAGCGAGAACAACGCAAATGCTCCACAGTGGACGGTCGCCGGGCGATGAGTTCCCGCCGCCCGCCGGGTCTCACCCCCATGGACACCCAGAACCTCGCGGACCTCTACCAACTGCCCGCCCTCGACTGGGCGGCGATCACGGCCCGGCTCGACGCGGGTTACGAGCAGGCCCCCGGCGGGGGCGGCCCCGACCGGCACACGACGTGGCTCACGACCCTCGACGCCGACGGCGGCCCGCACGTCACCGCGGTCGGCTCGCTCTGGATCGACGGCTCCTTCTGGTTCGAGACCGGCCTCACCACCCGCAAGGGCCGCAACCTCGCCCGCGACCCGCGCTGCGCCCTCGCGCTCTCCACCCACGACTTCGACCTCGTGGCCAAGGGCACCGCCGAGGTCGTGACCGACCCCGCGACCGTCGCCCGGCTGGCCGCGGCCTGGGCCGAGGGCGGCTGGCCGTGCGAGGTCGACGAGTCCGGCACCGCCCTCACCGCGCCGTTCAGCGCGCCTTCGGCGGGCACGCCGCCGTGGGCGGTCTACCGCGTCACCGTCCGGTCGGCGCACGCCGTCGCCACGGTCGAACCCGGCGGCGCCACCCGCTGGACGTTCTGAGAGAACGGCGCCGACCAGGAAGGTCGACGCCGTTCGCCCTGAACCGTCCACAGTGGACTAGGACTTGGCCGTCCGCCCGAGGCGGATCGCCGAGACCAGGAAGAAGATCCCGCCGATCGTGGCGTACCCCGCGAGACTGGTCAGCGACGCACCGGCCTGCGACGCCATCGCGATGAAGGACCCGCCCGCCAGCACGGAGATGCCGCCACTGAGGATCATCGGCCACTGACCGCCGAGCCCGCGGCGGCGCAGGGCGACGACCAGTTGGACGACACCGGCCAGCACGGCCCACGCGCCCCACACCCGCAGCACGGAGGGGATGCCGGAGGTCGCGGCGAACACCAGGCCGATCGCGGCGGCCGAGCTGATCACGATGTTGAGCAGCAGTTCCCGCGCCCGTGTCGTCCGGGCGTCGACGACGGCCGCTGCCACGTCGAACAGGGGGTAGACCACCAGCAGCACGCCCGCGGCGACGCCCAGGTCCGACGCGGTCAGGGCGAGCAGCCCGGCCCAGACGACGGCGAAGCCGAAGCGGACGAAGTACAGGCCGCGGAGCGCGGGAGCGGCGTCGGGCGTCCGGGTCTCGGTGGCGGCGGTCATCGGGCGCTCCGGCCTGCTCGCCCGAGCGGCGACCCCTTGGTCGCGCGGCGGAGATTCCTGGACATGGGAGCCCCTTCGAGTCGTGGAGAAAGAACGTTCGTTCTTGCGACACGAACAGTGGCACGCCCCGCCCGCACCTGTCAAGAACGAACGTTCTTTCTGCTACCGTGGCCAGGTGACCCGCGCAGAACCCTCCGAGGCCAGGGAACGCCTGCTCAACACCGCCACCGGCATCTTCTACGCGGCGGGGATCCACTCCGTCGGCGTGGACCGGATCGTCGCCGAGGCGAAGGTGACCCGTGCCACGTTCTACCGGCACTTCCCCGGCAAGGAAGACCTGGTCGCCGCCTACCTGAGCCGCGTGCACCAGCACATCCGCGGCCACTTCGAGCGCACGGTCGCCGTGGACGCGTCCCCGGTCGAGGTCCTGCGGCTCGTCGGCGGCCTGGTCGTCGAGGAACTCCGCACGCCCGGCTTCCGCGGCTGCGCCTTCCTCAACGCGGCCGCCGAGTACCCGGACCGCGACAACCCGGTGCACCGCGCGGTGCTCGCCCACCGGGAGTGGTTCCGCACCGCCGTCACCGAGCTCTTCGCCCGGACCGGCGACAGCGAGCCGGAGGACTCGGGCAGGCACTTCGTGATGCTGCGCGACGGCGTGATGGCCGAGGGCTGCCTCGGCGACCCGGACGTGGCGAGCCGGACGTTCCTGCGCGGCGTCGAGGGCCTGCTCCTCACGCGGTCATGACCGGCCGCGCCGCCGACGGCGGCGAGGGCTACCTGAAGGGGCGGCTGCGGCGGGAGGACATCCTGGCCGCCGCGGTCGCCGTGTACGCGGAGGTGGGCTACCGCGGGTCGTCGCTGCGGGAGATCGCCCGGCGGGTCGGGATGACGCACGCGGGGCTGCTGTACTACTTCCCCAGCAAGGAGGCGCTGCTCGCGGCCGTGCTGGAGCGGCGGGACGCCGAGGACGTGGAGCGCGAGCACCTGTCCGGCCCGCCGGGTCTCGACGCGCTGCTGCGGTTGGTGGCGCTGGCGGCCCACAACGTGCGGCACCCCGGCATCGTGGACCTGTACTCCCGGCTGGCCGCGGAGGCCGTTGCCGAGGACCACCCGGCGCACGACTACTTCGAGCAGCACTACGGGATGGCGCGCGGGTACGCGGCCGAGTCGTTCCACGCGCTCGCCGACCGCGGCGAGCTCCGCGAGGGCGTCGACCCGGACCTGGCGGCGCTGAACTTCGTGGCGCTGATGGACGGGTTGCAGGTGCAGTGGCTGTCCAACCGCGCGCGGGTGGACCTCGTCGAAGCGCTCCGCTCGTACCTGCGCGGGCTGCTCGCCGTGCCGCTCGACTGACCCCGGACACGCCACCAGGGGCGTCCCCGGAATGGGGACGCCCCTGGCGAACGTTGGTGGCGGGCCTTAGAAGTAGTGCGCCCGGCCGCCGATCGGACGGCCCACGGCCCCGAGCACGGCGAGGATGGCGCCGATCACCAGAAGGATCGTGCCGACGGTCGTCAGGATCGAAATCCCGGCCAACCAGCCGACGACCAGCAGGATCAAACCCAGAACGATCATCACAACCTCCATGTGTCTTGTGAGGTGGATACCCGTGCCGTCGGGGCCCAAACACGAACGAGTGAAATCACAGTGGGTTTTGCCATAAGGCGCTGGTCATCACGGCCGGACTAGGATCGCGACGGTGAGCACAACTGGGCCCTACTCCGTCTACCTGCTGCGCCACGGCCAGACAGCGTGGTCCGAGAGCGGGCAGCACACCGGCCGCACCGACATCCCCCTGACCGCCAAGGGCGAGCAGCAGGCCCGTCGGGCCGGGGCCGTGCTGGCGCGGCTGCGGGGCACCTCGGTGCCGCCCGCGCTGGTGCTGACGAGCCCGCGCCAACGCGCGCTGCGCACCGCGGAACTGGCGGGCCTGGCGGTCGACGACATCACCGAGGACCTCTCGGAGTGGGACTACGGCGACTACGAGGGCAAGACGACGCCGGAGATCCGCGAGACCGCGGAGGGCTGGACCGTCTGGACGCACGCGATCCCGAACGGCGAGTCGGCCGACGACGTCGGCAAGCGCGCCGCGGCCGTGGTGGCGCGGGTGCGCACGGCGCTGTTGGGCGGCGACGTGGTGCTGGTCGGGCACGGCCACTTCAGCCGCGTGCTCATCGCGACCTGGCTCGGGCTCGGCCCGCGCGACGGAGTCCACTTCGGACTCGACCCGGCGGGCACGTCGGTGCTGGGCGACGAGCGGGGCGACCCGCAGGTGCGCCACCTCAACGTGCCGCCGTGGGACTGGGACTAGTGGCCATCCGCCGCGTCCGGCCGGACGACGTGCCCGCGGTGGTGGGCCTGGTCGAGGAGCTGGCCGAGTACGAACGCGCCCGCGAGGACTGCCACCTCAGCGCCGAGCAGCTGCACGACGCCCTGTTCCGCCCGTCGCCCGCGCTGTTCGGCCACGTCGCCGAGGTGGACGGCGAGGTCGTCGGCACGGCGCTGTGGTTCCTCAACTTCTCCACGTGGCGCGGCACGCACGGGATCTACCTGGAAGACCTCTACGTGCGGCCGTCGCAGCGCGGGTCCGGTCTCGGCCGGGCGCTGCTGACGGAGTTGGCGCGGGAGTGCGTGGCGAACGGCTACGAGCGTCTCGAATGGTCGGTCCTCGACTGGAACGAGCCCGCCATCGGCTTCTACCGGTCGCTCGGCGCGCGGCCGATGGACGAGTGGACCGTGTTCCGGCTGACCGACCAGCCGCTGAAGGACCTGGGCAGCACCGTCCACAGTGGATGAGGCTCCGGAAGTCGTTGCGGGAATCCCTATCCTCACCGGGTAGACCGAACGTTCTGATGTCCCCGCTCGCGCCGGGGGTGCGCATTCGCACCCCCGGCAACGCGGAAGGACTCCCCCCGTGGACGAGCGACTGGCCCAGGTCGACCCCAGGACCACCCTGATCTCGCTCGGCATCGCGCTCGTCGTCGCCGTGCTGAAGCGCGGCCTTCGGCTTCTTCGGCCTGTGGATCTTCGACGTTATCGGCCGCTCGACCTACTGGGGCCCGGCCGTGGGCCGGTGGCACCAGGCCGCCCAGTACCCCGCCCGCCAGCCCGCGTACGTCCACTCAGGACCTCCCACCCACCGGCGCTGACCGTCCCGTTTGGATGAACATCGGATGGCCGGTCCATCCACCCAGGTGGACATCAGGTCTCGAAAGCCTCACGAAACCCCGGTTCCACGGCGAAGTCCCGGAGCGTCTGGCAGCGTGCCGTCTTCGGGCCGCGGGACCCCGAATCGCGCGCGACAGGCGGGCGCGAACCCGAGGGCCGGTCAGTGGAAGGACTCCTGTGAACTACGACAACCCCGGTGTGGACACCTCGATCGGCATCTTCCCGGCCGTCGGTGGCCTGGTCTTCGGCATCCTCTTCATCGTGGCGCTGTGGAAGACCTTCACCAAGGCGGGTCAGCCGGGCTGGGCGGCGATCATCCCGTTCTACAACGTCTACATCATGCTGAAGGTCGCGGGCCGTCCCGGCTGGTGGCTGATCTGGTACATCATCCCGCTGGTCAACATCGTCGTCTCGCTGATCGTCTCGCTGGACATCGCGAAGTCGTTCCGCAAGAGCGGCGTGTTCGGCTTCTTCGGCCTGTGGCTGTTCAACATCATCGGCTACCTCATCCTGGGCTTCGGCAGCGCGACCTACCAGGGTCCCGCCGCCGCTCAGCGCGTCTGAGGTGAAGGCGGTTCCCCCGCACGTGGGGGCAACACGTGCGGGGGAACCCCGCGAAGGCGGGCGTCGTCCCGCGAGATCCCGAGGACGACCAGGACCAGCGCACCGGCGGCGAGCAGCAGGAAGACGCAGCTGAGCACCGTGTCGCCGAGGTAGAGCGTGTAGTTCGCGGTCTGGACCGTCCTGCCGTTCGGGCCGCGGGTCAGCGTGACCGTCTCCCGGAACGACGTGAACCACGCCAGGCACCACAGGGCCCACCACGTGAGCACCGCGGCGGTGGCCGCACCGCGCCCGCCGCGCGGCAGCCGGGCCCACCAGACGTCCAGCACGAACCGCACCGGCAGGTACAGGAAGCCGAGCGGGATGAGCCAGCCCGCGATGGCGAAGGCCTTCGGCAGCTGGTGCCGGTAGCCGATCCCGTCGACGTTCGTCCGGGCTTGGAAGAGCCAGGTGACCAGCGAGACCGCGGTCGCGGTCAGCAGCGCCACGTTCAGTTCCTGGGTCCCCCGGACGCCCAGCAGGACCAGCACGAGGACCACCGCGTGCAGGCCGAGCAGCGCGACGGTGATGGTGGCCAGGACCTTGAGGTCGTGGCGCCTGCGCGGCTCCTGGTACGGGTCGACCGGGACTCCGGGGTCCACCGGGACGGGCGCTTGGGCGGTCGGGGCCGCGGGCATCGCCGGCATCGCGGGCGTGTTGCGCGCCATCGACCCGCCGCACCCCCGGCAGCTCGACACGCCTCTGGCCACGGTCGCGCCGCAGTTCGGGCACTTCATCGCGTTCCCCCCAAGAAAAGCGAGCCTTCTTCACATCGTCCCGATGAGCCTCTCATCCACCGGGTGCAGCGCGGAGAGCTTTCGCACGACGGTTATTAGCAGCACGCTCGCCAGCGCGAGGAACACCGCACCCACCCAGCGGGGGACCAGGGGCGCGAAGACCACGTCGCCGAACCACCACATCCGCACGCTCGCGGCCGTGGCGACCAGCCCGACGAGCCACGACAGCCACCAGGCCAGCACCGGCCGGGTCACGTCGGAGCGCCGGGACTCGGGCACACCGGCCGCGGCGACGTCCGCGATCGCCTGGTAGGGCGCCCACAGGTTCAGCACCGGCACGAACCACGCGCCGACCACCCAGCCGGGGCTCCAGCGGTGGACGCGGCCGGGCACCTCGGCGTTGAGCCGGACCCGGCGGAGCCACACGAGCAGCACCGGCACCGTGCACACGAACAGCAGGGCGACGAAGAAGCGCAGGACCGGCATCGCGATGGACAGCAGCTGCACGCCCGCCTGGGCGGTGAGCAACGCGGTCAGCAACCCGGCCTGGGTCGCCACGACGTGCGGACGGAGGGTCGTCACGGAGTCCACCCGGCACCCTCCTCACCTGCGCCGACCAGCCTGGATTCTAGATCCGCCGACAGGTGGGGGCACTACGCCGATCAGTGCGGGTCACCGGTGGCGGACGCCGACCCCGCCGTAGGCCAGCGCCGACGCGGGACCGGTGGCCTCGGCGTCGTCCCGCCACCTGCTCGCCTGCACCAAGCCCGGCTCGACGAGGTCGAACCCGGTGAACAGCTCCGCCACGGCGGCCTCGGAGCGGGGTGTCAGGGTGACGCCGGTGAGCTCCCCGAGGGCGGTCAGCTTGTCCATCAGGTCCGGTTCGAGGTCGGCCGTCAGGTGGGAGATGACGAGGTGGCTGCCGGGGGCCATCGCTTCGCGGTACTTCGCGACCACGTCGACGGGCCGGTCGTGGTCGGACAGGTACGGGAGGATGCTGACCATCAGCACGGCGACGGGCTCGTCGAGGTCCAGCAGGCGGGTGGTCTCCGGGGCGTTCAGCACGGCGTCGGGGTCGCGGACGTCGGCGTGCACGATCGCGGCGGTGCGGCTGTAGCGGAGCATCGTACGGCCGTGCGCGACGGTGGCGGGCTCGTTGTCGACGTAGACGACCCGGCTGGTGGGGTCGATGCGCTCGGCGACCTCGTGCACGTTGCCCGCGGTCGGGATGCCGGACCCGAGGTCCAGGAACTGGCGGATGCCCGCGGCGGCGCACAGCCGCACGGCGCGGCGCAGGAACGACCGGGCGGCGCGGGCGGCCTCGTCGACTGCGAAGATCCTGGTCGACCGCTCGGCGAACTCGCGGTCGACGGCGAAGTTGTGGGCGCCACCGAGGTAGTAGTCGAAGATCCGCGCCACGTTGGGGCGCTCGGCCTCGCCGTTGGTGGTCACCCGATTCGGGCGCTCTTGCACCGCACACCTCACCCTGGAACGTCCCGGAGCAGCGCGAACTCTTCGCCGCACGGTATCCGGCTACTCCGTTCGTGTCCATCCGCCAAAAGTGAACACGTAGGGTGATTATTACTGGTGGCAGCCACCCGGACCAAACCCGGCCGGGGGTGGTGTCCCCCGGCCGGGTCAGTGCTTACACGCCTGCCAGCGACTGGATCCACGGACGGTAGCGGGTGATGTTCGTGTAGTTCGAGACCGACGAGCGGTCGCTCGTGGAGGCCACGCCGACCTGGTAGTAGCGGCCGTCGACCGGGCTCGTGGCGAACATCGGGCCGCCCGAGTCACCGCCCGCGGCGATGCCGTTGCCGCGGCGCACCGACACGGCGATGCCACCCCGGTAGTCCCGGCCGTTGACCGTGGTCACGGTCGTGTTGGCGACCTTCAGGTAGCGCGACTGGCAGTTGATCTCGGGCTGGTTGGTGCAGGTGGCGCCCCAGCCGTAGAGCTGCACGGTTTGACCGGCGGCCACGGCCGTGGTGGTGCCCAGCGGCGCGTAGGTGGTCGACACCGACCGGTCGATCCGGACGAGCGCCAGGTCGACCGACGGGTGCTGGGTGATGCTGACCGCGTTGACGAGGGTGCCGCCGCTGGTCTGGTCGAGGCTGCCGACCCGGAACGTGTACGTGCCCGCGCCGGCGACGCAGTGCTGCGCCGTCAGGATCCAGGTGGGCGCGATGATCGAGGCCGAGCAGTTCTCGCGGCCGTTGACGAAGAGCCGGGCCGCCCAGGGGGCGTTGGACGCGGTGCCGCCGCCGATGATGAACGGGGTCACGCCGCCGGTGGCCGGGTCGGCCGAGGCGGCGGGCGCCAGGGAGGCGAAGGCCACGAGTGCCGCGGCTCCGCCGATCAGCGCGGACAGGGTGCGCTTGAATCGCATGTGATGTCACCTAACGAACGCAGGGAGTGGTGAATTCACCACTCTCAGCGTCACGCTTTCGAGTGACACCGGACACCCTCCGATGGTTGGCCGGGCACCAGACCTTCGGAGGGGGACCAAAAGCACCAAGCGGGACCAATCGGTCTTTTGCCGCGGTGGCTTATTCCTCGGCGTCGGGCTCGTCGACGCCCAGGGTCCAGCGGCGGACCGGGTTCGTGAACAGCAGCGCGATCACCACGACGGTGTAGAGGCCGATCAGCGACCCGACGAGCTGCTGCCCCGACGGGCCGTACATGTACCAGGCGACCCCGAGCAGCAGCAGCTGCACGACGATCGACGGCGTGCGCGCCCAGCGCTTGCCGAGGACCAGACCGACGCCCGCGGCCAGCACGCCCGCGCACAGGATCGTGAAGTAGCCCGCCTCGCCGAGGACCTTCCCGGTCGACTCGACACCGCCGAAGGCCCGCACCACCAGCGCCACCGCGAACGCGATGCCCGCCAGCCCCTGCACCGCGGTCATGGCCCCGGCCACCCGCACGGCTGCCGGGATCTGGGTCTGGATCGCCACCTGCGAGCCCCTCACGACGGTGCATAACGTTCTGTGGTCGTCACGGATCGTAGGCCACCCGTCCGGACCTCCCATCCGGCAGTCGGAGGGGCGAAGATCAAGGGGTCTTCGGCTTGCCGGCGGTCCGCTGGGGTGCACTTGTCGTAGACGGGGCCACTACGCGCGGGAAAGGAGATTTGGACCACTTCCGTGTGCGTGACATCCCTCGTCCGGGGGACGCGCGGGCCGCTCGCGGTCACGCGCTGTCCTACTCTGCGGGGGTGCGCGCACTTCTGGTGGTCAACCCGCAGGCGACCTCGACCACGGCCGGAGGCCGGGACGTGCTGGCGCACGCGTTGGCCAGCACGGTGAAGCTCGACGTCGTCGAGACCGAGTACCGGGGCCACGCGGGCGACGTCGCCGCGCAGGCCGTCGTCGACGGCTACGGCATGGTCGTCGCGCACGGCGGCGACGGCACGGTGAACGAGGTCGTGAACGGCATGCTCCGCGCGGGGCTGTCGGAGGACCTGCCGATGCTGGGCGTCGTGCCCGGCGGATCGGCCAACGTCTTCGCGGGCGCGCTCGGACTCCCCCGCGACCCCGTCGAGGCCACCTACCGGCTGCTGCAGGCGATCGAGAACGGGACGAGCCGCCGCGTCGGGCTCGGCAAAGTCGCCTCCGCGGGCCCCCTCTCCACGGACAACGACCGCTGGTTCACGTTCAACGCCGGTGTCGGCTGGGACGCGGACGTGGTCGCGAACGTCGAGGCCCAGCGCGCCAAGGGCCGCGAGGCCAGTCCTTCCCTCTACGCGCGCACGGCCCTGGCCAGCTACGTCGGCCAGCGCAGGCACATGCCCTCGCTCACGGTGCAGATCCCCGGCGAGGAGCCCCTGACGGACCTGCGGATGGCGTTCGTGTCGAACACCGACCCGTGGACGTACCTCGGCGGCAAGGCGATCCGGCTCAACCCGTCCACGTCGTTCGACAACGACCTCGGCCTCTTCGCGTTGCGGAACCTCGGCCTGCCGACGGTGCTGCGGTACGTGGGCCACCTGCTGGTGCGCGACGGGAATCCCAAAGGCGGGAACCTCTTGCGGCGCGACGACGTTGAATACGTTCGGGTGACGAGCAGGGAGCCGGTCAACCTCCAGGTGGACGGCGATCTGCTCGGTGATTGCACCGAAGTCGAGTTCACGTCCGTTCGGGAAGCCCTCACCGTCGCGGTGTGACCGTCGTGTGATGATCTTGAGGCCGACCTGCGATGTTCGATCAGGTGCGAACTTCGTAGAGTGAAACCGCTGGTGAACGGTGTCGATCTTTTGGGTGAGTTCACTCACCGGGTTAGTGCTAACCCCTTGACATCCCCGCCGTTCGTGAAAGCATTCACAAGCACCCCAAAACGACCGCTGACGATCGGCGTGCCTTCGAGCGCGCCTAGCTGAGGAGTAGTTCCAATGGACTGGCGCCACCGCGCAATCTGCCGCGACGAGGACCCCGAGCTGTTCTTCCCCGTGGGGAATAGCGGTCCTGCGCTCTTGCAGATCGCCGAGGCGAAGACCGTCTGCCGCCGCTGCCCCGTCGTCTCCGACTGCCTCGCGTGGGCACTGGAGAGCGGCCAGGACGCCGGCGTGTGGGGCGGGATGAGCGAAGACGAACGTCGCGCACTCAAGCGCCGCAACGCCCGTACGCGGGCCCGGAGCAACGCCTGAGTCGCGAGACCGGCAGTTAGCCCCGAATACCTAGAGCAAAACGTAGAGCCCGACACCGTGCCAGGTGTCGGGCTCTACGTTTCTTCGTTTGCACACCCTCCCGCATGACCACGAGGCGCCGCTGAGGCTGGTCGCCACGTGTGCACGGAGGTAGTTTAACGCCGCCCCCGGAGCGGCACGCGCAGGACCGCCTCAGTACCGCCTCGCGGCCTCCGCCGCAAGCTCAAGGACCCCCTGAGTTCGGATTCCACGAGGGTCCGGACGATCTGCAGACCGAGCCGTTCGGTGCGCTCCAGCGAGAACCCCGGCGGCAGTCCCTTGCCGTCGTCGGCGATCACCACGTCGAGCCAGCGGGCCGACCTCTCGGCGTGCACGACGACCTCCCCGCGCTGGCCAGGGGCGTACGCGTGCTCGAACGCGTTCTGCACCAGCTCGGTCAGCACCATCACCAACGGCGTCGCCAACTCGGCGGCCACGACCCCGAACGGTCCCTCGCGGCGCACCGACACCTGGGTCTCCGTCGTGGCGACGTCGCTCATCATCGGGATCACCCGGTCGATGACGTCGTCGAGGTCCACGCGCTCGTCGACCGACATCGACAGCGTCTCGTGCACGAGCGCGATCGACGTCACCCGGCGCACCGATTCGGCCAGCGCCTCGCGCGCCTCCTCGTTGCTCGTGCGCCGCGACTGGAGCCGCAGCAGCGCGGCCACGGTCTGCAGGTTGTTCTTCACCCGGTGGTGGATCTCGCGGATCGTCGCGTCCTTCGACATCAGCGCCCGGTCGCGCCTGCGGACCTCCGTGACGTCGCGGCACAGCACCAGCGCGCCCGCCGGGTTCCCGCGCGGCCGCAGCGGCAGCGCGCGGAACAACACCGACGCGCCCCGCCGTGACTCGGCCTCCATGCGCATGCTCGGGTTGCCGTCCACCGCGGCCCGGAACCGCTGCGCGATCTCGGTCGCGTCGAACGGGTCGTCGATCAGCGAGCGCGTCAACGGCGCCAGGTGCACGCCGACGAGGTCCGACGCGTGGCCCATGCGGTGGTACGCCGACAGCGCGTTGGGGCTCGCGAACACCACGGCCCCGGCGGCGTCGAGCCGGATGAACCCGTCACCGACGCGCGGGCTCGTGTGCACGTCCGGCGACGGCTCGGTCGTCGGGAACGTGCCGTCCGCGATCATCTGGCACAGGTCCGCCGCGCTGCCGAGGTAGGAGATCTCCAACGGGCTGGGCACGCGCGGCACGGCCAGGTTCGTGTTGCGGCTGACGACCGCGATGACCTGCTTGCCCAACCGCACCGGGATCGTCTCGCGCCGCACCGGCACCCCGAGGTGCCACAACGGGTCCTCCTCGCGGCAGATCCGCGACTCGATGATCGCCCGCCGCAGCTGCGGGTGCTCCTCGACCTGCATCGAGCTGCCGACGACGTCCTCCGGGTGCGCGGTCGGCGCGGTCGTGGGGCGCGCTTGGGCGACGCAGAGGAACGTGGCGTCGTCGAGCGGCACCCAGAGCAGGAAGTCGGCGAACGACAGGTCCGAGAGCAGCTGCCACTCGGCCACCACGAGCTGGAGGTGGTCGACGGCCGCGCCGGACAGGCGGGTGTGCTCGGCGAGCAGATCCGTGAGGGTGGACACGCGTCATACAACCACGGTTCAGACCGCTGCCAGTGGCCAGGTGAGGCCATGTCACACTGGGCTGAAGCAGTTGACCTGATGCATCAAGGAGACACCCATGTCGAAGCGTGCCCGCAAGCGCCGCGATCGCAAGAGGGGTGGCGCTAACCACGGGAAGCGCCCCAACGCCTGATCTCAGGCCCTCTGTGGAAGGCCCTCGGGACATCGTCCCGAGGGCCTTTCGCTTCTATTCGGGGCAACGAAAAAGCCCCCTGGGAGCCAAGGGGCTTTTCGCGTTCGGGGAGGCGGTTACTCCTCGACGACCTGGATCGTCGTCGTGCGCACCTCGACGGAACCGTGCTGCACCAGCGTCTCGTGGATGCGGGCGCGCAGGCGTTCCTTCAGGGTCTCGGGCGCGTGCTCACCACCGCACTTGCGGGCCAGCAGGGCCTTGAGGTGCTCCTCGATGCCGTACTGCTCCAGGCACGGGTGGCACTCCTCGAGGTGCTTCTGCAGCAGCTCCTTGCGCTTGACGTCGCACTCCTGGTCCAGGAACAGCCAGACCTCGGCGAGGACCTCGGAGCAGTCCGTGTCGTGGGGTTCGCCGCAGTTCATCGCCCCGCCACCTCTTCTTCGGGCTGACCGTTGCGCAGGAAACCGCGCTCGCGCGCGACATCGGAGAGCTGCTCGCGCAGCTGGCGGCGGCCCCGGTGCAACCGGGACATCACCGTGCCGATGGGGGTGCCCATGATGTCGGCGATCTCCTTGTAGGCGAAGCCTTCGACGTCCGCGAGGTAGACCGCGATGCGGAACTCCTCCGGCAGTCGTTGTAGAGCATCCTTCACGTCGTTGTCCGGCAGCAAGTCCATGGCCTCGACCTCGGCCGACCGGAGACCGCGCGACGTGTGGCTCTCGGCCTTCGCCAACTGCCAGTCGGTGATCTCGTCGGTGGGCTGCTGCAACGGCTGCCGCTGCTTCTTGCGGTACCCGTTGATGTAGGTGTTGGTCAGGATGCGGTACAGCCACGCCTTCAGGTTCGTCCCCTGCGAGAACGACGCGAACGCCGCGTACGCCTTGAGGTACGTCTCCTGCACCAGGTCCTCGGCGTCGGCCGGGTTCCTGGTCATCCGCAGCGCGGCCGCGTACAGCTGGTCCAGCAGCGGCATCGCGTCGCGCTCGAACCGTGCGGCCCGCTCAGCGGGCGTCTCATCCGTCGGGTTGGCCTGCGAACGGGTGGCGGGCACCGCGCTCCTCTCCCGCCGACCCGATGATGGCGCGACGGCTACTGCTGGCTGGGACGAGTCCCAGAATACGCGGACCTGATCCGCCAGGCCGTCGGCCGGCCGCTGCTCCATCACCTCGGTAACCACACCCGTCCAAACGCGGTGCGCGACCCGCGCATTCCCCCGATATCGTGGCGCCCATGGCCGGACGCGGGACCCCCGCCACAGCACTGCTGGACAAGCAGCGCGTGGCCCACACCCTCCACTCCTACGACCACGACCCCCGCCACGAGTCGTACGGGCTGGAAGCGGCGGAAGCCCTCGGGCTGGTGCCGGGCCGGGTCTTCAAGACCCTGGTCGTGGACCTGGACGGGCAGTTGGCGGTCGGCGTGGTGCCCGTCACGGGCCAGCTCGACCTGAAAGCGCTGGCAGCGGCGTTGAAGGGCAAGAAGGCGAAGATGGCCGAGGTGGCGGCGGCCGAACGCGCCACCGGGTACGTCGCGGGCGGGATCTCGCCGTTGGGGCAGAAGAAGCGGCTGCCGGTGGTGCTGGACGCGTCGGCGGAGGAGTTCGACACCGTCTTCTGCAGCGCCGGGCGGCGTGGGCTGGAAGTGGAGATCGCGCCCGCGGACCTCACCAGGCTGACCGGTGCCGTGGTGGCGAGCATCTCCGCCTGAGGTCGGGGAAACTTTTTCGGAGATCGTGTCGAGAACCGGCGACCGGCTCCGTCCCTGCCGTGAACGCGACCACCACGGAGTCGCACCAGCGTCGAGGAGAGCACCACGATGGCCAAGTACCTGCTGCTCAAGCACTACCGAGGCGCACCGGCCGCGGTGAACGACGTGCCCATGGACCAGTGGACGCCGGACGAGATCACCGCGCACATCCAGTACATGCGCGACTTCGCCACGCGGCTGGAGGGGACCGGCGAGTTCGTCGACGGCCAGGCGCTGGCCCCCGAGGGGACGTTCGTCCGGTACGACGGGGAGGGCCGCCCGCCGGTCACCGACGGGCCGTTCGCCGAGACCAAGGACCTCATCGCCGGGTGGATGGTGATCGACGTCGACAGCTACGAGCGGGCCGTCGAACTGGCGGGCGAGCTGTCCGCTGCCCCCGGCAAGGGTGGCGAGCCGATCCACGAGTGGCTCGAGCTGCGGCCGTTCTACGCCGAACTGCCCACCGTCACCGAGTGACCGAGGTCCTGCCCGAGGCCCTGGTCAGGAGCCTCACGCCGGGTGTGCTCGGCATCCTCGTCCGCCGCGGAGCCGACTTCGCGGCGGCCGAGGACGCCGTGCAGGACGCGCTGGTGGAGGCCCTCCGGGTGTGGCCGGACGATCCGCCGCGGGACCCGAAGGGGTGGCTGGTCACCGTCGCCTGGCGCCGGTTCCTGGACGCGACGCGGGCGGAGGCGGCTCGGCGGAGGCGGGAGGACGTCGTCGAGCCCGCGCCCGCGGACGTGCCCGATCAGGACGACACCCTCCAGCTGTACTTCCTGTGCGCCCACCCGTCGTTGTCGCCGTCGGCGGCGGTCGCGTTGACGTTGCGCGCGGTCGGCGGGTTGACCACCCGGCAGATCGCCCAGGCCTACCTGGTGCCGGAGGCGACGATGGCGCAGCGGATCAGCCGGGCGAAACGGGTGGTCGGGGGTGTGCGGTTCGACCAGCCCGGTGACGTCGGGACGGTGCTCCGGGTGCTGTACCTCGTGTTCAACGAGGGGTACTCCGGCGACGTGGACCTGGCGGCCGAGGCCATTCGGCTCGCCCGGCGACTGGTGGCGGTCATCGACCACCCGGAAGTGGCCGGGTTGTTGGCGCTGATGCTGCTGCACCACGCCCGGCGGGCGGCTCGGGTCACCGCGCGCGGGGCGTTGGTGCCGCTGGCCCAGCAGGACCGCGGGCTGTGGGACGTCGAGGCCATCGCCGAAGGCGTGGAGGTCTTGCAGCGGGCCCTGTCACGGGACCGGTTGGGGGAGTTCCAGGCCCAGGCCGCCATCGCCGCCCTGCACGCCGACGCGCTGGTCGCCGAGGAGACGGACTGGGTGCAGATCGTCGAGTGGTACGACGAGCTGGTGTCGTTGACGGACAGCCCGGTCGTTCGGCTGAACCGGGCCGTCGCGGTCGGGGAGGCGGACGGGGCACGGGCCGGGTTGGCGGCTCTGGCCGGGTTGGACGAGTCGTTGCCGCGGTTTGCGGCCGTGGCCGCTCATCTGCACGAGAAGGGCGGGGAGGTGGAGGTCGCCGCTCGGCTGTACGCGGAGGCGGCGGTGAAGGCCACCAACCTGGCCGAGGTCGATCACCTGACCCGGCAAGCGGCTCGGCTTCGGGCGGGTGGCTCCTGACGCCTCAGACCTCCAGCGGGCGCAGGACCCTGGCCAGCCACTCCCCCACGGCGCGGTGCAGACCCTCGACGTCGGCCTTCAGCGAGTGGTCTCCCTTGAGGAGGACCACTTCCCGGTGATGGGCCGCTTCGGGACGGCCGAACGGGTCCGCCTCGCCCTGCACGATGAGCGTGGGCACCTCCACCCCGGCCAGTTCTCCCAGGCGGGACTTCTCCGGCTTGCCCGGTGGGTGGACGGGGAACGCGAGGCACAGGACGGCTACCGCCAGGCCCTCCACGGAGGTTCGGCACGCCACCCTGGCACCGGAGGAGCGGCCGCCGAACAGCAGGGGCATGCCGTCGAACCAGCGGACGCCCAGGTCCTCGACCACGGCGAGCCACGCGGTGTCCAACTGGCCCGCCGGGGCCGGGGCTTTGCGGCCCGCGACGCGGTACGGCTGTTCGACCAGGGCCACGTGGACGCCCGCGTCCACGGCCGCGCGGGTGGCGGCGACCAGGTCGGGGGCTCCGATGCCGCCGCCCGCGCCGTGGCCCAGCAGCAGCGCCGCTCGGCCCTCCGCCGAGCAGTGCAGCTCGGCCCTGGCCGGGCCGTGCGGCGTGTCGACGAGGACGCTGGTCACGACTGCTCGAACAGGGTGGGTTCAGGCATCGCGTCGGCCGTCAGCGCGATGGGGTTCATCAGGTCCGGGCCGTTGTTGCGGACGCTGTTGACGGCCGTCGAGACAGGTCGCAGTTCCAACTCCGACACCAGGCTCGGGTCGGGTTCCAGCAAGCCGGAGGGGTCGGTCGAGTCCGGGTTCAGCCACGACTGCCAGTGGTCGCGGGGCAGCAGCAGGGGCATGCGGTGGTGGACCGCGGTCATCTCGCCGATGGCGTCGGTGGTCAGCACGGCGCAGGTGATGACGGCCTTGCGCCCCTGTTCCTCGTCCGGTTGCCACCAGACGGACCAGATTCCGGCCATAGCCAGGCTGGAGTCGTCATTAGGATTGATGAAGTAAGGCTGCTTCCTGCCTTCTCCCGGCTGCCATTCGTACCAACCGGCGGCGGGGATGATGCACCGCCGTTTGGCCGCCGAGTCGCGGTAGGACGGCTTCGTGAGGACGCTCTCGGAGCGGGCGTTGATCATCTTCGCCGCGCCGGACAGGTCCTTCGCCCAGTGCGGGACCAGGCCCCAGCGCATCACCCGGAGGCTGCGCTCCGTGACCGACGGGTCCGGTTCGCCCGCCTCGTCACGGGGGTGCCTCTCCACCACTGCCAGCACGGACTTGGTGGGCGCGACGTTGTAGTCCGGACCGGGGGCGTCACCCTCCGTGGCGTCCACCGCGTCGAACTCCGCCGCCAGCAGCGCCGGATCCTTGGTCGAGGCGTACCTGCCGCACACTTCCGAGATCACCTCCGCGCCAGATCAACTTCTGGGCAAGCCATCGTCGCACGTCATCAGCACCGGTGCGACCCCTCGACCACCGCATGCGGGATCATCGACCCATGACTCAGCAGTGGTCCGCTCCCACCGCCAACGGCCCCGTCACCGCGACGGTACCCGTGCCCGGCTCCAAGTCGATCACCAACCGCTTGCTGCTGTTGGCCGCCCTGGCCGACGGCCCCTCGACGCTGCACGCACCCCTGCGCAGCCGCGACAGCACCCTGATGGTGGAGGCCCTCCGCTCGCTGGGGGTCTCCATCACCGACGGCCCCGACGGCAGCTGGCTCGTCGTGCCCGGTGAGCTGCGCGGTCCCGCGGACGTGGACTGCGGCCTCGCGGGCACGGTCATGCGGTTCCTGCCGCCCGCCGCCGCCGTCGCCACCGGCGAGATCCGGTTCGACGGCGACCCGCACGCCCGCCTCCGCCCGATGGGGACCGTCCTCGACGCCCTGCGCGCGCTCGGCGCGGACATCACCGGGAGCGGGCTGCCGTTCACGCTGAACGGCACCGGTTCGCTGCGCGGCGGCGACGTGACGATCGACGCGTCGGGCTCGTCGCAGTTCGTCTCCGGGCTGCTGCTGTCCGGCGCGCGCTACGACCGGGGCGTGCGGGTGCTGCACGACGGCAAGCCCGTGCCCTCGCTGCCGCACATCGCGATGACCGTCGAGGTGCTGCGCGCCGCGGGCGTCGAGGTGGACGACCAGGGGCCGAACACGTGGACGGTCGCGCCGGGCCCGATCCGCGGCCGCGAGTGGCACGTGGAGCCGGACCTGTCGAACGCGACGGTGTTCCTCGCCGCGGCGGCCGTGACCGGGGGCGAGGTGACGGTGCCGGGGTGGCCGACCAAGACGACCCAGGCCGGTGACGCCGTCGGCGACATCCTGACGCGGATGGGCTGCGAGGTCGTGCTGGACTCCCGCGGGCTCACCGTGCGCGGGCCCGAGCGGCTGACCGGGCTGGACATCGACCTGCACGACGAGAGCGAGCTGACCCCGACGGTCGCGGCGCTGGCGGCGCTGGCCGACGGCCCGACGCGGATCCGCGGCGTGGCGCACATCCGCGGCCACGAGACGGACCGGCTCGCGGCGCTCGTCGCCGAGATCAACGGCGTCGGCGGCGCGGCGGAGGAGACCGAGGACGGTCTGGTCATCGACCCGAAGCCGCTGCGCGGCGGACCGTGGCGCGCGTACGCCGACCACCGGATGGCGACCGCGGGTGCGATCATCGGCCTGGTCGTGCCGGGCGTCGAGGTCGACGACATCGGCAGCACCTCCAAGACGATTCCCGACTTCCCAGGAATGTGGGCGACGATGCTCGAGGTCCGCTGACGTGAGCCGTGGCGACTGGCACAAGCTCGACGAGTCCGACGTCCGGGTCCGGCCGGGGAAGGGGACCCGGCCGCGCAGCAAGAAACGCCCCGAACACGCGGACGCCGTGCCCGCGATGGTCGTGGGCGTGGACCGCGGCCGGTGGACGTGCGCGCTGGACGACGACCCGAACCGCCTCGTCACCGCGATGCGGGCGCGGGAACTGGGGCGGACGCCGGTCGTCGTCGGCGACCGGGTCGGACTGGTCGGCGACGCGTCCGGGCAGCCGGACACGTTGGCGCGCATCGTGAAGGTCGCCGAGCGGAACAGCGTCCTGCGGCGCACCGCGGACGACACGGACCCGTTCGAGCGGGTCGTGGTCGCCAACGCGCAGCAGCTGATCATCGTGACGGCGCTGGCGAACCCGGAGCCGCGCACCGGGTTCATCGACCGGTGCCTGGTCGCGTCGTACGCGGGCGGGCTGACACCGGTGCTGTGCCTGACGAAGGCGGACCTGGCGTCGCCGGAGGACCTGCTCGCCGCGTACGCCGAACTGGACCTCGTGGTGGTCGTGACGCGGTCCGACGAGGACCCGAAGGCGTTGCGGGAGCAGATGGCGACCAAGGTGTCGGCGTTGATCGGGCACTCCGGGGTCGGGAAGTCGACGCTGATCAACCAGCTGGTGCCGGGCGCGAACCGGGCGGTCGGCGTGGTCAGCGGGGTCGGCAAGGGACGGCACACGTCGACCCAGACCGTGGCGCTGCCGCTGCCCGAAGGCGGCTGGGCGGTGGACACGCCGGGCATCCGCTCGTTCGGGCTCGCGCACATCACGCCGACCGACATCGTGGCGGCGTTTCCGGGAATGCGGGAGATGGCCGAGGAGTGCCCCTCGGGGTGCGGACACCTCGGGGCGCCGGAGGACCCGGACTGCATGCTGGACGAGCTGGTCACCACCGGGGTGGCGACGCAGGGGCGGTTGGACTCGCTGCGGCGGCTGTTGTCGTCCCGTGCCGGGCTGGAGGAGTACCCGGACTAGCGGCGGCCCAGGTAGGCGAGGAGCCGGTCGGCCGGGGTGTGCGGTTCGACCGGTGCGGCGAAGCGCTGTGGGCGGTCGGCGTCGCTGATCAGCAGCAGGGCCAACGGGTACAGCTCGTCGGCTAGCGCTTGAGGGAGCGGGCGTGGGTCGCCGCAGGCTCGGGCGATGTCCCAGCCGTGGACGGCGACCTCCAGTGCTCCCGCGCGGGCGACGATGTCCGTGGTGAGCGGGCAGCCGCCGATGGTGATTTCTCGGCCGTTCTGAGTGGTCCAGGCGCCGAGGAGTCGTCGGGCTTGGTCTCGGGTGGCGGTGATGGGGTCTTGTGGTGGGTCCGTGGTGGGGGTTAGCGGGACATGGCCGTCTTCCGCTGCCTCGCGGAGGGCGGTCAGGGAGTCGATGAGGTGTTCCAGGAGTTCTCGCAAGGTCCAGTCGTGGCACGGGGTGGGGCGTGCGAGGGCGGCCGGGGTGGCTGTTCGCAGGCAGCCGAGGGTGTAGGCGACGGCCCGTTCCAGCAGGGCCACGTGGTTCACGACGGCAGTCCGAACACCGGGAACAGGGACGGGTCGAGGAAGTTGACGACGTGGGAGATCCCCTTGTCGCCGATCGTCAGCACCTGGATGTTGAACGGCTCGCCGCCGAGGTAGACGCCGAAGGCGGGTTGGCCGTTGGCGCGCGTGGGGGTCACGCGGATGTCGCCTGGGCAGCGGACTTTCAGGTGGGTGGCGATCGCGTCGGGGCCTCGGTACCAGGACTTGTACGGGGGCATCTCCCAGATGACGTCGGCGGTGAAGAGGCTGACGAGGGTGGGGATGTCCTTGTTCTCGAAGGCCGTTGTGTAGCGGTCGAGGATTTCGCGTTGGGTCTTCGTGGTCGGTTCGGTGATGGTGTCCTCGGTGACGTCGGCCAGGTGGGCGTGCGCTCGTTGGAGGGCGCTGTTGACGGCGGCGGTGGACGTGTCGAGGAGGTCGGCCACTTCGGACGCTCGCCACTTGAGGACGTCTCGGAGGATGAGGACGGCTCGTTGCCTGGGTGGGAGGTATTGGAGAGAGGCGATCAAGGCGAGTCGGATCGTTTCGCGGCCGGTCACGATGGTGGCCGGGTCGGCTGTGGCGGCGTCGGGGATCGGTTCGAGCCAGGGGATCTCGTCGCCTTCGACCAGGTCGTCCAAGGGGTCGGAGTCGGTGCCCAAGCCGGTGGGGAGGGGGCGGCGGGCGCGTTTCTCGATCGCGGTGAGGCAGGTGGTGGTGGCGATGCGGTACAGCCAGGTGCGGAGGGACGACCTGCCCTCGAAGCGGTCGTAGGCCTTCCACGCCCGGAGGTAGGTCTCCTGCACCAGGTCCTCGGCCTCGTGGACGCTGCCGAGCATCCGGTAGCAGTGGACCAGCAGTTCCCGCCGGAACGGGTCCGAGAGCTCGATGAAGTCGTCCGCCATGGTCAGCCTCCTTGTTCCCCAGTGCAGACCTGTCGCGCGGGGGAAAGTCATCGGTTCGTATGAACGGATGGGGTCGTTAACCCGACCGGGTCGCGGCCATGTCGGGCGGAGCGGGTGTAGCGGTAGCCTGCGCGCCATGGCGCAGGTAACTGGGATCGGCGGCATCTTCTTTCGCGCCAGGGATCCCGCGCGGTTGGCGGTCTGGTACCGGGACAACCTCGGTGTGCCGATGAACGACCACGGGACCGTGACGTTCCACTGGGACGAGTCGGCTACCGACGCAGCGCCTGGGACCACGACGATCGCGTTGTTCGCGAACAACACGGAGTACCTCGGGGAGCCTGGGCAGCGGGCCATGTTGAACCTGCGGGTGGACGACCTTCGGATCCTGTTGGCGAAGTTGAAGGCTCGGGGGGTTGAGGTGCTGCCCCAGACCGAGGATTCGGAGTTCGGGCGGTTCGGGTGGTGCGTGGATCCGGAGGGGAATCGGATCGAGTTGTGGGAGCCTGCTGACGGGATGTGATCCGTTGGTTTTTGGGGGAACCCCCGATTGCGCCAATTATCCCACCCTCCTTCGCTTTGTCAAGGCTGGAAAGACGCCTTGACAAAGCGAAGGAGGGTGGGGGCGCAAAAACAATCGGGGGCCGGCCGGGGTGGGGGTTAAAAGAACCTGCCGGCATGGTGCGGTTGGTCTCGGTGCGAGTGCCGGCCGGGGGCCGGAAGATATTTGGTGCGGTTCCGGACGGTGCAATTTGGGTGTGGGGTGGGTTGGTCACGGGGTCTGGTTGGGGCCGGGGCCCGCTGACTCCGACTGCCGATGTGGGCGGGCGGTGAAGGCTGGGAGGCAGTGCCTCAGTTGAAGGTTGCCTGCGGCAGAACACTGGCAGTGGTTCAGATCGAAGGGTTGCCTTCGGCAGGCGACAGGTGGTTCGCAGCGCAAGGTTGCCTGCGGCAGACAGCCTGTGGCGGTTCGATCGAAGGGTTGCCTTCGGCAGGCCTGCTGCTCGTCGACAGCGAAGGGTTGCCTGCGGCAGCAGGCTTGAGAGCCGATTGCCTACCTGCTGGGGCTGGCTGGTTGGTTCGTGTCCGATTTTATTTGGGGGATTTGCCCCTTAAAATTGGAGATCGGGCAGGGCTTTAGGGCACTGCCTTTTGGCCCGATCAAGGGGCAAATCTAGGGGCCCCAAATCAAATCGGACACAGCACGCTGGAAATCGAAGCCAGTGAGTAGACAAGCTGAGACCGGCGGCCGCTGAGTGGGCCCGGCGGAAGCCGAGGCCGCCAACCGGCCCGGCCGGAAGCCGGAACCGCCAACCGGCCTGGCCGGGAGCCGGAGCCGCCGGGAGACCCCACCCAACCCCTACATCAGGTCCAACAAGAACGGCAGTTCCTGCCGCGCATACCAAGCCAACTCGTGGTCCTCCGCCGAGCCAAGGGTGAACTCCGCATCCGGATCTCCCAAATCAGCCTCGTCGATCACCTCAGCCGCCGCTCGAACCGCGTCCTCGGCCTCCGACGTGTCCAGGTGCACGGCCGCCACCAACTCCATCGGCACGGCCCCGGACACCTTCACCACGGAGAAGTCCAGGTCAGGACGGAGCTTCACGTCCTCGACGTCCACCGACACCACAGCCCGCCGAGGCATCGCCTTGTCGTCGGTGCCGAGTTCGGCGGCCAGCAGGCGGATGGAGGCGCGGGCCGCGTCGAGCATTGCCGCGTACTCCAGTTCCTCCGTGTCCCCCACCGCGTACGACTCCCGCAGGGCGGGTGTCAGGGCGAAAGCCGTTCCGCCTACCGGGCGGAATTCGCCGGTTTCCACCAGGTCTCGCAGCATGGCCACGGTCGCCGGAAGGTAGACCCTCATTCCGACACCGTCCCCATCAGTTCTTCCACGGATTCCTCGACCATCGCAGCTAGAACGTCCACATCGGACATGGCGTCGCGATCGGCGTTGAGACCGAAGTAAACACCACCGTCGTACGACGTGACGCCAATCGACAGGGCTTGGTTCTTGGCCAGGGGGACGACCGGGAAGATCTCGGTCATCCTGGCGCCGGCCGCGTAGAGCGGTACCTGGGGGCCTGGGACGTTGGTGACGACCACGTTGAACAGCCTGCGGGAGAACGAGCTCGCCGCGCGGGCGCCCAGGGCGTGCAGGGTGGGTGGGGCGAAGCCCGAGACCTTGACCAGGGTGTCCGCCGCCACCGACTGGCCCGACTCCTGGTGGGCGCGCATGGCGTGGCTGACGTGGTGCAAGCGGACCACCGGGTTTGGTTCGCCTACCGGGAGGTCGATCAGGTAGGCCGCCACGCCGTTGGAGCCGTCCTCGTCCCTGACCGAGAGGGGGGCCATGGCGCGCATCGTGGTGTGGGCTGAGACGACCTCGCCCCTCGACATCAGCCAGGCGCGCATCGCGCCGGACAGGACTGCCAGCACGCCGTCGTTGACGGTGCCGCCGTGTGCTTTGCGGATGGCGCGGAACTGGTCCAGCGTGCCCCTGGCCACGGCGAAGCGGCGGGCCGGGGAGATGCGGACGTTGAGGGGGCTCCCTGGTGCGGGAGTGGAGGCGGTGCGCAGTGCCGAAGCAAGGCCGCCCAGTGCGCCAGCGACCTTCTCCACCGTGTTGACGGCGTCCAAGGCGGCCGAGCGGACGTTCTCGACCAGCTCGCCTGGCCGTTGGACGACCTCGGCGACGGCGTCGGCGACCAGCTGGAACGAGCTGGGTTCCGGTTGGGGCATCCACAGGCTTTCCAGCGGTCTGCGCGGGGTCGGTGACACGTCGAGCATCACCTGGCCGATCTCGATCGCGCCCACGCCGTCCACCACGGCCTGGTGGGTCTTGGTGATGACGGCGATCTGGTTGCCCTTCAAGCCCTCGACCAGGTACGTCTCCCACAGCGGGCGGGTGTGGTCGAGTGGCCTCGACATCAGGCGCGCCACGAGGTCGTGCAGCTGCGCGTCGGTGCCCGGCTTGGGCAGCGCGGAGCGGCGCACGTGGTAGGTGACGTCGAAGTCCGGGTCGTCCACCCACACCGGCCTGGCCAGCCTGCCGGGGACGTGCACGACCTTCTGGCGGTACCTCGGCACGAGCGGCAGGCGCTGCTCGATCAGCTCCACCAGGCGGTCGTAGTCGAACCCCGTCCGCGGTCGGCGGAACACCGCGACCCCACCGACGTGCATCGGCGTCGTGGCGTCCTCCAGGTACAGGAACGAGGCGTCCAACGCGGACAGGCGATCGGGCATGAGATCAGGTTATAGGTCAGGGCCGCCGACAGCGGGCAACCAGCTCCTCCACGGCCCTGACCTCGTCCGGGTCGCGGTCGTGGCGGGCCAGCCGGATCTCGGCGGCGGCGGGCATGGCTTGCCGGACGGCGTCGTCGACACCCGCGAGGAACGACTTGATCAACCACGACCGGGCCGCGCGGCGGACGGGCCGGAGCTTGCCGACGGCCATCGCCAGCCAGCTCAGGGCGAGGTCGACGCGGCGGTCGCCGCGGGCGGCGCACGCCCAGTCGATCACCACGGGCCCGTCCGGGCCCAGGACGACGTTGCCGGGGTGCAGGTCGAGGTGCAGGAGCGCCCCGTGCGCCGCGCCGGGCAGGAAGTCGGGGGCCGGGACGTCGTCGAGGCGGTGGTGCAGGTCGGCCAGCTCACGGCCGAGCGCCGCCGCCCGCCACGGCCTGCGGTCCAGTTCCGCCGACATGCGGGGGCCGGGGACGTACTCCATGACGAGGTCGTGGTCCTCGACGCCGTAGACCCTCGGCACCGGGATGCCGCGTTTGCGCAGGTAGCGCATCAGCTCGGCTTCGGGATCGAGGTCCCGGCCGTCGCGGTTGTGCTTGACCAGGAGGCCGTCAGGCCGCAAGAAGACGTCCGCGTCCTGGCCGCTGGCCAAGAGGCGGGCGCGGTGCGCAACGCTGCGCTCGCCCGAGCTCATGTGACGATCCTCATGGTTGACGCCGCCAATGCAAGCCCCTGAACGGGCATGGCACCCTTCTGGGCGTGGAAATCTCCCCCAAGGACAAGTTCGTCACGGTCTACGGCCGCAAGCCGGTCCTCGAAGCGCTCGACGACCCGCGCCTCGACGTGGACAAGGTCATGCTCGCCGACACGGCCCGCGGTGCGGCGGCCAGGGAGATCCTCGACGCGGCCAAGCGGCGCGGGGTGCGCGTGCAGCGCGCGACCGAGCAGCGGGTCAAGGTGCTGGCGGGCAACGGGCGGCACGACCAGGGCGTGCTGGCCGACGTCGTCGCGCCCCGGATGCTCCCGCTGGACCTGGCGCTGGACGGCCCGACTCCCCCGCGCGGCGTCCTGGTGCTCGACGGCATCACCACGCCCGCGAACGTCGGCATGATCCTGCGCACCGCGACCGCCGCGGGCCTCGACGGCATCGTGGTGCCGCGCCGCGGTGTCGCCTCGATCGACCCGCTGGTGGTCAAGTCGTCGGCCGGGGTCGCGTTCCGCGCGCCGATGCTGCGCTGCGCGACCGCCGCCGAGGCCGCCGCGAACCTCCGCGCCCACGGCTACCCGCTGTTCGCGCTGGACGCCCACGCCGACGAGTCGATCTACACGGCGGACTTGCCGGAGAAGGCCGCGTTCGTGCTCGGCAGCGAGACCAACGGCATCTCCGACGACGTCCGCCCGCACGTCACCGGCTGGCTGTCGATCCCGATGTTCGCGGGCGTCGAATCCCTCAACGTGGCCAGCGCCGCCGCCGTCCTCTGCTTCGAGGTGGTCCGCAGGCGCGAGGCGCGGAAGTAGTCGACTGGACCCGCCGCGTGCACCCAGCGGCGGGCCCAGCGAGCTCGAGGCGCGGATTGCCGAACGGGTTCGCGTGGTAGCCATCCACGCTCACAGCGCCCGGCAATCCGCCTCGGCATTCCCCGACCGACGCCTGGAAACCGCGGCGGCGACTTCCCGAACTCGCGCCGCAGTTCACTCCGGAATCACTTTCACGAACACCCGGAAAAGCACGCCGACCCGAAGTCGCGGAACACCGCCACCGCCTCCCCAACAGGAACGCCCTGGTAGCGAGGGGAAGCACTCAGGGGCGGACACCCGGAAACGGGCCCGACTCCCCGACAACAATCGCGACCAACTTTCGCATGTCCACCCCCTCGCTATTCGATGCTGACAACTCGAAGTTACGCGGGCGAACAAGGACGGCACAATGACCGAACAGGGGTCGCTTTTTATCGCTGACCGTCACCGATTAACCCTGGAGAGGGAGCTGTAGCAGCCCGACGCACTCCGCGGGGGTGGAACACCCGTGTCAGCGCGCCAGGAGTTCCGCGACGGTGCTGACGGTGACCCCGTCCTCGGACAACCGCCACAACGTGGCCTGGTGCTCCTCCACGGTCGTACTGGCAGACGCATCGGACACGACGGTCACCTCCAGCCCGAGCGCCAACGCCTTGGCCGCCGTCGTACCGACACCGTGCTTCGTGGACACCCCAGCGATGACCAACTCCTTGGCCCCCAGATCCCGCAGATCGGACACCAGCCGAGTACCCGTGAACGCGTCGACCCCGGTCTTGGTCACCAGGTGCTCCCCACGCCCCGGCTCCAACGACTCGACGATCTCGTCAGCCCCATCTCCCCGAAGATGCCGCACGATCACCACCGGAGCCGCCACGGCGTCGAAGGCGTCCCGCAACCGCACGCTCGCCTCGACCACGGCGACACCGGAGTGGGGAGCAAGGGGTGTGGTGAGGATCCGCTGCTGGAGTTCCACCAGAACCAGAACCGACCGAGCGCTGAACACCGGGAAAGATCACCTGACTTCACGAGAGTTGATCTTCAGCGTAGCAGCGGCACCCCGAGCAGAACCTCCAGCTCACCCACAGTCGCGGCAACGGAGGTGTGGTGCACCCCAACCATTCCGGCCTCGGCGGCACCACGAACGTTCACGGCCAGGTCATCCACGAACACGCACTCACCGGGGTCAAGCCCCAACCGCTCCGCGGCGAGCAGGTAGATGTCCACATCCGGCTTGGCCATCCCCACCTCCCCGGACACGACGGCGACGTCGAACAGCCCAGCCCACTCCCGAGGCGGCGCCCACAACCCATCCGCATTGGACAGCAGACCGGTCTTGACCCCCCGCCCACGAACCTCCCGAACAACAGTCAGAAGAGGAGGCTCAACAGCCCCGTCGTCACCAAAATCGGTGAGCACCCCACCAAAGTCCAAGACCAGTCCACGCAGCACCCCCAAAACCTACGCCGAGTCGCTGAACCGGGTGATCGTCGTCCTGATCCACGCCCCAACCACTCGGAACCTGGGTCAAGTCAGCAGAAGTGGGTGGAGGTCGAGTTGCTGCGTGGCCTGGGATCACTGTCAACACCGGTGAAGGTCGAAGTACCGGCCATGCGACAAGCACCAGAGCGAAGGCTGAGCGAGGACGACGCCAGACGCCTACTGACGTTCGTGGTGGAAGCCATGGAAGGCCGACGCACCCCACACCAACTCAGGGACGTGGTAGACGAACACGTCCTACGAGACCTCAAGGTCCTAGGCGGCCACATGAGACTGGGCAAGGTCCGCCTCTGCCGAGTAGACCCGGACGCAGCCGAGGTAGCAGCAAGCCTCCACAGAGAAGACCGCGTCTACGCCGTAGCAGCCCGCATAGAACACCTGGCCGGATCATGGACCTGCTCAGTCTTCAAAATACTGACCTAACCGGCCAGAACACGCCCTCTTCCGCCCCCGGACAGCACTAGCACCGTGCGGGACTTGCCCAAATATCTTCCGCCCCCCGGCCGCCACCCGCACCGGGACCAACCGCCACGGCCCTTTTGGGCCCCCGGCCGCCACCCGCACCGTGCGGGACTGGACCAAATCTTCCGGCCCCCGGCCGGCACTAGCACCGAGACCGAACCGGACCATGCCGGCAGGTTCTTTCAACCCCCAACCCTGGCAGCCCCCGATTGTCTTTGCGCCCCCACCCTCTTTCGCTTTGTCAAGGCGTCTTTCCAGCCTTGACAAAGCGAAAGAGGGTGGGACAATCGGCGCAATCGGGGGTTAGCCTCCCCAAAGCAAAAGGGCCGCCCCACAAACCGAGACGGCCCTCCCACTCAAAAGACCCTACCGACGCGGCCCCTTGCGAGCAGACTTGGCCTGAGCCCGAGCAGCAGCCCGACGCTCCTTCCGAGTCCCAGCGGAGTCATCCCCCTCGTCCTCACGAACAGCCTCGGCTTCCCCGTCTTCATTCGGCCCGGAGTAGCTCAACCGCTGCCGCCCAGGCTCTTCCAGCCCCTTCCCCCGCAAAGCGGGCGGAATGGCCGACCCGGCGGACAACTGCGCCAACGCGGGCCCAGCAGGTGCCTCAGGAGCAGCAGGCGCGGGAGCCTCAGCGGCCACGGCCCGAGCCCGAGCCCGACTACCGGTCAACGCCCCGGCCCCGTTGCTCAACGACACCGGAATCGGCGGAGCGGCAACAGGCTCGGGCTCGGCAGCCTCCACCTGGAGGTTGAACAGGAACCCGACCATCTCCTCCTTCAAGGCGTCCAACATCCTGTTGAACATCTCGAAGCCCTCCCGCTGGTACTCGATCAACGGGTCCCGCTGCGCCATCGCCCGGAGGCCGATGCCTTCCTTCAGGTAGTCCATCTCGTACAGGTGCTCGCGCCACTTGCGGTCCAGCACCGACAGCAGCACCCGCCGCTCCAACTCCCGCATGGCCCCAGGGCCAACACGCGAGTCGATGTCGGCTTCCCGAGCCTCGTAAGCCCTGAGAGCGTCCGCCTGGAGGATCTCCCGCAACGACTCGCGGGTGATGTCGTCGTCGCCTTCGACGAGCGTCTTCCAGTCCAGCTGGATCGGGTACAGCGTCTTCAACGCCGTCCACAGCTGCTCGAAGTCCCAGTCCTCGGAGTACCCGTCGGCGGTCGCGCCGTCCACGTACTCCTCGACCACGCTGGTGATCATGTGCTCGACCTGCTCGCGCAGGTCCTCGCCGTCCAGCACCCGGTGCCGCTCGGCGTAGATCACCTTGCGCTGGAGGTTCATCACCTCGTCGTACTTGAGCACGTTCTTGCGGATCTCGAAGTTCTGCTGCTCGACCTGCGTCTGCGCGCTGCGGATGGCCCTGGTGACCATCTTGTGCTCGATCGGGACCTCGTCCGGCACCTTCAGCCGGGTCATGACCGTCTCGACCATCGCGGCGTTGAAGCGCCGCATCAGCTCGTCCTTCAGGGACAGGTAGAACCGCGACTCGCCGGGGTCGCCCTGACGGCCGGACCGGCCGCGCAGCTGGTTGTCGATGCGCCGCGACTCGTGCCGCTCGGTGCCCAGCACGTACAGGCCACCGGCTTCGCGGACCTCTTCGGCCTCGGCCTTGACCTCGGCGGAGACCTCCTCGATCAGCTTCGACCAGGCGGCTTCGTACTCCTCCGGCGACTCGACCGGGTCCAGGCCGCGTTCGCGCAGCTCGTGGTCGGCGATGATGTCCGGGTTGCCGCCGAGCACGATGTCCGTGCCTCGACCGGCCATGTTCGTCGCTACCGTGACGGCGCCCTTGCGGCCCGCCTTCGCGATGATCAGCGCCTCGCGGTCGTGGTGCTTCGCGTTCAGCACCTCGTGCGGGATGCCGCGGCGGACCAGCAGCTTCGACAGGTACTCGGAGCGCTCGACGCTCGTCGTGCCGATCAGGACCGGCTGGCCCTTCTCGTGGCGCTCGGCGATGTCGTCCGCGACGGCCTCGAACTTCGCCTCCTCCGTCTTGTAGACGAGGTCGGGCTGGTCCTGGCGGCGCGCGGGGCGGTTCGTCGGGATCGGCACCACGCCGAGCTTGTACGTCTGGTGGAACTCGGCGGCCTCGGTCTCGGCGGTGCCGGTCATGCCGCCCAGCTTCTTGTACAGGCGGAAGTAGTTCTGGAGGGTGATCGTGGCGAGGGTCTGGTTCTCCGCCTTGATCTCCACGCGCTCCTTGGCCTCGATGGCCTGGTGCATGCCCTCGTTGTACCGACGACCCGCCAGCACGCGGCCGGTGAACTCGTCGACGATCATGACCTCACCGTCGCGGACGATGTAGTCCTTGTCCTTGGTGAACAGCTCCTTGGCCTTCAGGGCGTTGTTCAGGTAGCCCACCAGCGGCGTGTTCGCGGCCTCGTAGAGGTTCTCGATGCCGAGCTGGTCCTCGATGAAGGTGACGCCGATCTCCGAGATGCCGACGGTGCGCTTGCGCTCGTCGACCTCGTAGTGGACGTCCTTCTTGAGCAGCGGCGACAGCCGGGCGAACTCCAGGTACCAGCGCGACGACTGGTCAGCGGGGCCCGAGATGATCAGCGGCGTGCGCGCCTCGTCGATGAGGATCGAGTCGACCTCGTCGACCAGGCCGAAGTAGTGGCCGCGCTGCACGCACTCGTCCAGGCTCCACGCCATGTTGTCGCGCAGGTAGTCGAAGCCGAACTCGTTGTTCGTGCCGTAGGTGATGTCCGCGTTGTACGCCACGCGGCGCTGCTCCGGCGTCAGCTCCGACAGGATCACGCCGACCGTGAGACCGAGGAAGCGGTGGACGCGGCCCATCCACTCCGCGTCGCGCTTGGCGAGGTAGTCGTTCGTCGTGATCACGTGCACGCCCTCGCCCGCCAGGGCGTTGAGGTACGTCGGCAGCACCGAGGTCAGGGTCTTGCCCTCACCGGTGCGCATCTCGGAGATCTGCCCGAGGTGCAGCGCCGCGCCGCCCATGAGCTGCACGTCGAACGGCCGCTGGCCCAGCGTGCGCTTGGCGCCCTCGCGGACGACGGCGAACGCCTCCGGCAGCAGCTCGTCGAGGGACTCCCCGTCGGCGTAGCGCTTGCGGAACTCGTTCGTCTTCTCCCGGAGTTCGGCGTCCGTGAGCCCAACGACTTCGTCTTCCAGGTTGTTGATGTGCGCTGCGATGTTGCGCAGGCGCTTGAGCATCTTGCCCTCGCCAGCGCGGAGCAGTCGGGACAGCACCATCCGGGTCGACCTCATTACCTCATCGCGACGCGCCCGGTTGGGCGCCTTCCACCAGGCTCGACAAGCCCGCTCTAGCCGACATCGTAGGCAAGAGCGAGACCTGTGTGCACCGACACAGGCAGGAACCGGTCCCGAACGCGCTGTGACAGGTCCCCGCTAGCGCCGCGCACGACACCTACAACGGGCGAGGGGGCGAGATGGTGCCGGAAAACGCCGCGATCCCCCGAAGCGGGTGCTCCGGGGGATCGCGGTCGAAGGTCGATGGGCGGCTGGGCCGGTCAGGCGAGCCGGATCACGCCGTAGTCGAACCCCTTCCGCCGGTAGACGACACTGGGCCTGCCGCAGTCGGAATCCGCGAACAGGAAGAAGTCGTGCCCGACCAGCTCCATCTCGTAGAGGGCCTGGTCGACGGTCATCGGCTTGGCGGGGTGTTCTTTCTCGCGGACGATCCGACCGGGGAGGTTGTCCTCCAGTCCTTCGTCCCAGCGCTGCTGGGCAGGCACTTCGGCCATGCCCGCGTCGTAGTCGTCAGAAGGGTCGGGGGCTTCGAGCAGAGCGGTCTGCCCGAGCCGCACGCGCTGCGCGGACCCGTTCGTGTCGGTGGGGGTGACGACTTCCCCGAGGCCACTGGTCGCTTCCGCGACGGATGTCGGGCCACGTCGCCCGTGGTGCACGCGCCTTCTGTCGTGAGATCGGCGCAGGCTGTTCTCCAACTTGCTGACCGCCGAGTCGAGCGCGGCGTAGAAGTCGCCCGCGCAGGCCTCGGCGCGGACGATGGGTCCACGTCCCTTGCCGGTGATCTCGACCCGCTGGCAGTTCTTCGCCTGCCTGCGGTTCGGCTCGTGGAAGAGTTCCACGTCAAAGCGGATGACCTTGCGGTCGTAGCGCTCTAGCCGGGCCAGCTTTTCCGTCACGTGCACCCTGTAGTGATCGGGCACCTCGACGTTGCGGCCCTTAACGACGATGTCCATACACGACCTCCCTCGCTTTGCTGCGAGCTGTGGCTTGGATCAGTGCGGCACCGGAA
>Ga0247771_1000066_pt1 | contig 45071 bp, 39 predicted proteins | sample UWRJL197509C6_FD_179948 | JGI IMG/M metagenome (GOLD analysis project Ga0247771, IMG submission 179948) | Plant litter microbial communities from Arlington Agricultural Research Station in Wisconsin, United States - UWRJ-L197-509C-6 | ecosystem: Environmental > Terrestrial > Plant litter >... | reverse complement strand
GCCCACTCCTCGCTTCGGCGGTGCTGCTGGCGAGCGAGGAGTGGGCGGCGGCGCACAACCTGCCCGTGCAGGCGTACCTGACGTTCACCGAGACCGCCGCCGTCGACTACGTGCACGGCGCCGAAGGCCTGCTCATGGCCCCGGCGTACGCCGTGCCGCGGATGCTCGCCCGCGCCGGGCTCTCGTTGCAGGACTTCGACTTCTACGAGATCCACGAGGCCTTCGCCTCCCAGGTACTGGCCACGCTGAAGGCCTGGGAGGACCCCGACTTCACCAAGTCCAGGCTGGGCCTGGACGCCCCGCTCGGCTCGATCGACCGCGCCAAGCTCAACGTCACCGGCTCGTCGCTGGCCGCGGGCCACCCGTTCGCCGCGACCGGCGGCCGCATCGTGGCCACGCTGGCGAAACTCCTGGCCGAGAAGGGCGGTGGCCGGGGCCTGATCTCGATCTGCGCGGCGGGCGGCCAGGGCGTGACGGCGATCCTGGAGCGCTAGTACCGGGTCGCGCTCTCCAGCAGCGGCGGGTAGGCGATCGACGGCCGACCGTCGTGCCGCCGAACTGGAGCATCGGGCCGGTCTGCCGGTTCAGGTCGTACGGGTACTGGATCCGCGACCACCACGCCGAGGCGTTCCGCGTCGAGGACCTGGCCAGGAGCGCCGGGATGAGCGTGTCCGCGTTCCACCGCAACTTCCACGCCGTCACGGCGATGAGCCCGATCCAGTTCCAGAAGCGCATCCGCCTGCAAACCGCCCGCACGATGCTCGTGGCCCGCGCGGACGACGTCGCCGGGGTCGGCTACGCCGTCGGGTACGACAGCCCGTCGCAGTTCAGCCGCGAGTACCGCAGGCAGTTCGGCGCGCCGCCGTGGCAGGACGCGGCCCAGTTGCGGGCGGAGCCGCAGACCACCTGATCGAACAGGTGTTCGAGTTGTCCACAGGTGTGGACGGAGCTGTGGATGGGCTAGCGGGCCAGCGCGCGGCCTTCGGCGCGGAGCACCGCGAGCACGGCCACGACCCCTGGCAGCCGGGCTGATCCGGTGCGGGTGAGGGCGTCGATCCGGCGGTGCCGTGGAGGCTTCAGCGAGGTCGTGGGCAGGTCGCGGTGGGACATGGCCAGCGCCGGGAGCAGCGCCGCGCCGGTGCCCGCCGCGACCAGGTCGGCGATGGTGGAGAGGCCCTCGAACTCCCAGCGGGTCACCGGCGTGATGCCCGCGGCGGTCAACGCGCTGTCGGTGGCCGCGCGGGACGGCTGGTCCGGCGGCGCGCACAGCCACAGGCCGTCCGTCGGGTCGCCGATCATCAGCAGCGGGTCGTCCACGAGGTGGTGGCGGTGCAGGTCGCGTTCCTCGGGCGGCTGGGGACGCCAGTCGTCGACGATGGCGATGTCGACCTCGCGCGACCGCAGCGCGTCCAAGGCTCGGGCCGGGCCGAGGTGGCGCAGCACGAGTTCCAGCGCCGGGTGGGTCTGGCGCAGGCCGACCAGCAGCGGTGACCACGCCGTGGCGGCCGACGGGATGGTGCTGATGACCAGCCGCCCGGACACCGTGTCGGAGGCGAGGTCGGCCTCGGCGGCCTCCACGGCGTTGAGCACGGTCGCCGCGTGGGCGGCCAGCCTGCGGCCCGCGCTGGTGAGGTGGGCGCTGCGGGCGGAGCGCTCCAGCAGCGTGACGCCGACCTCGCGTTCGAGGACCGCGAGCTGCTGCGACACCGCCGACGCCGAGTAGCCGGTGGCGTCGGCCACGGCGGCGATGGTGCCGCGCAAGGAGAACTGGTGGAGCAGGGCGAGTCGACGGAGTTCGAGCACCACATCTTCTTACGCCCATCCCTGGGTTTTCGCGCTGTACGTGGTGCTCGGGTCGGGGTGAAGGTGGTCGCATGACCGTTTCCGCGACCCTGGCCCTCAACGACGAAGTCGCCCGCCGCCGCCGTGCCGGACTGCCCACCGTGCCGCTCGGGTTCGGCGAGGCGGGACTGCCCGTGCACCCGCTGCTCAAGGACGAACTCGCCCGGTGGGCGGGGTCGGCGAGCTACGGGCCCGCCGCGGGCGTCGAGGAGCTGCGGACCGCCGCGGCCGGGTACTGGACCCGCCGCGGCTTGCCTACCGAACCGGACCAGGTCGTCGCGGGACCGGGCAGCAAGGCGCTGCTGTGGGCGTTGTTCGGCGAGACGAGGGGCGCGGTCGCGCTGGCCCGGCCGAGCTGGGTCAGCTACGCCGCCCAAGCTTCGTTGCACGGCGTGGTCACGCACCTGCTCCCGACCGCCCCCGGCCACGGGGGCGTGCCGGACCCGGAGCTGCTCGACGAGACGGCCAGGCGCGCGCGCCACGACGGGTGGCCGCTCAAGACGGTCGTGCTGACGCTGCCCGACAACCCCACCGGCACCCTGGCCGCGCCGAACGCCGTGGCGGCGGTGTGCGAGGTCGCCCGCGAGCACGACCTGCTGGTGATCTCCGACGAGATCTACCGCGACCTGGTCCACGACGACACCACGCCGTTCGTCAGCCCCGCCGAACTCGCGCCGGAACGGGTCGTCGTGACGACCGGGCTGAGCAAGAACCTGGCGCTCGGCGGGTGGCGCACGGGCGTGGCGCGCTTCCCGGACCGGGATCTGCGCGACCGGGTCGTCTCGGTGGGCAGCGAGGTGTGGTCCTGCGTCGCACAGCCCGTCCAGCGAGCCGCAGCGCTGGCCTTCGACGAGCCCCCTGAACTGCGGGAACGCGTCCGGCTGAGCAGACGGTTGCACGCGCGCGTCGGGACCGCCGTCGCCGACATGTTCCTCGACTCCGGGGCCGACCTGGTCCGCCCGAACGCCGGGTTCTACCTCTACCCGGCGATGACGACCGTGCGAGCGGCCACCGACGTCGAGATCGCCACGACGTTCCTGGAGGACTTCGGCGTGGCGACGCTGCCGGGGTCCGCGTTCGGCGACGACCCGGCGAACAAGCGGCTGCGCGTGGCGACCAGCCTGCTCTACGGCGAGGACGACGACCAGCGCGAACGGGCGTTGCGCGGCGAGGACGCCCCGTGGGTCACCCTCCAGCTCGACCGGATCGCGCGGGCGTTGGGTCGCCTACTCGAGCAGTGACCAGACGGCGGTGCAGCGCACGGTGACGGTGATCTGCTGCGGCTCCAGGCCCAGCTGCTCGATCTGCACGGGCGAGCCGGGGCTGCCGCCGCCGAAGCCCGCGAACGACTTCGCGGCCATCGCGGTGTCGTTCGCCTGCCACATGTCCCCGTCGCCGTCGGACAGCCGCTGCAACGGGCCGAGCCTGCGGCCGAGCGCCTTCGCGTACCCCTGGGCGCGCACACCGGCATCGGCCACGGCCTCCTGCTGGGCGTCGAACACGGCGTCCTTGGAGTCGGCCAGGTCCCACGACGGGCCGTTCAGCCAGGTGGGTTCGGCGTGCACGAGCGCGGACAGCAGCCCGTCCAGCTCGGTCAGGTCGGTCACCCGCAGCACGTACCGCTGGCTGGCCCGGCTGCCCGCACGGGTGTTGCCGTCCCAGTTGTCGTGCACGGACAGCTGCCGCGTCCGCACCTCGACCCCCCGCGTGCCCGACAGCAGCCGCTCCACCGCGGCGACGCGGCTGGTCAGCGCCTCGACGGCGTCGTTGCGCTGCGCCCCGTCGGTCTCGAAGCTCACGTCCACCTGTGCTCGGTCCGCGGTTCGCTCGACCGTGCCGGTCCCCTTGGTCAACACCTCAGCCACGTCGTCCAGCCAACCCCGGCAGACGATCATCCGCAACGATTGCCCTCTCTAGCTCGAACGCTAGAGAGCCGTAGAAGGAGAAACACCGTGAGGAAGTCTCCATGAATATCGGCTGGACGGTAGAGACGGCGATAGCGTTCGAGGGTGGACCCGGTGCGCAACCCGTTCGCCCCCGGCGCAGGCCAACGTCCGCCCGAGCTCGCGGGGCGCGACAAGGAGCTCAGCGCCTTCGAGGTCGTGCTGGAACGGGTCGCGCGCGGCCGTCCGGAACGCAGCCTGGTGCTCACGGGCCTGCGCGGCGTCGGCAAGACCGTGCTGCTCGGCGAACTCCGCTCGATGGCCTTACGCCGGGGGTGGGGCGCGGGCAAGATCGAGGCCAGACCGGACGCGGGTCTGCGCCGCCCGTTGGCTGCCGCCCTGCACCGCGCCATCCGCGACCTCGCCGTCCGGCACCGCGCCCCCGATCGGGTCGAGGCGGCGCTGGGCGTGCTCAAGGCGTTCGCGCTCCGCTCGAACCCGGCGGACGCGAAGCTCCGCGACCGGTGGCAGCCCGGCATCGACGTGCCCGCCACGCAGGGCAGGGCCGACTCGGGCGACATCGAGATCGACCTCGTGGAGCTGTTCACCGACGTGGCCGAGCTGGCCCAAGACGTCGGCACCGGCGTGGCGCTGCTGATCGACGAGATGCAGGACCTGCGCCCGGACGACATCTCCGCGCTGTGCGCCGCCTGCCACGAGCTGTCCCAGTCCGGCGCGCCCCTGGTCGTCGTCGGCGCGGGCCTGCCGCACCTGCCAGCGGTGCTCTCGGCCGGCAAGTCCTACTCCGAGCGGCTGTTCCGGTACGTGCGCATCGACCGCCTCAGCCGCGAGGACGCCGACCGGGCGGTGTTGGCACCGATCGAACGCGAGGACGCGGGCATCGACGTCGAAGCCCTCGACGCCCTGTTCGACGCCTCCGGCGGCTACCCGTACTTCATCCAGGCGTACGGCAAAGCCGCGTGGGACGCCGCCCCGGCCGACCCGATCAGCGCCTTGGACGTCTCCGTGGCGGCTCCCGAGGCCGACGCGGAGTTGGCGGTCGGCTTCTTCGGCTCCAGGTACGAGCGCGCGACCCCGGCCGAACGCGAGTACCTGCGCGCGATGGCCGAGATGACCGACGGCAAGGACGCGGGCGTCAACACCGCCCAGGTGGCCGAACACCTGGCCCGCAAACCGTCGTCCCTGTCCCCGGCCCGAGACAGCCTCATCAAGAAGGGGCTCGTCTACTCGGCCGAACGCGGCCAGATCGCCTTCACCGTCCCCCACTTCGGCCGCTTCCTCCTGGGCCGCGAGGACTAAGCCCTCCACCTGCGACAACAGGGTGGATCGCCTCGTATTCAGCTCTCTAGCACCAATGCTAGAGAGCACCCTTGACGCGCAGATGACCTGTCCGGTGACAACGGGTGTCTCGCAGGCGAATCGTAGGCGTTCACCTGATCAACTCCGATGATTCGCCGGCCTGTGCCCCAACTCACCGGATAAACGGGTGCAATCCCGCGTCTCAGGGTGCATACTTGAGCTACGCAACCGAGAGAACCTCTTGAGAGGGAAGAAACACCGATGAACATCACCGCGAAGCTCCGCGCCCGTCGTGTCGAAGCTCGCAACCGCAGGGCCGTCAACCGCGCCATCGACATGGCGTCCACGCCGTCCATGCGCCACGAGCTGATCGCCATCGCGCAGAACCAGATGACCACTCTCCGCTGAGACCCGCCGCCACGACGTCGTCCGGCTAGCCGGACGAGCGCCCCGTCGTAGAGCGCGAGTCGAAGGAGAATGGGCGAAGTCCCTGGCAGCCCTCCCGCGTGCCAGGGGCTACGTCGCACCACCATCGACCACTCGAAGTGATCCAGCTCACAACCGCAAGGGTGTGTAACGGTTCCCGAGCGCAAGTCGATGTTCCAAGTGACCCCGCGATGCTGTCGGACCCCCGACCTGGCAGCACCGCGGGGTTTCTTCATGTCCAGGGCACGTGGGCAGCCGCCGGCCTCTCGTAGGACCGGGTGGGCGAGCCGCCCAGGGCGAGCTGGTCATTCGGCAACGAGGGCCCGGTCAAGGTTGGTTGGGCGAGCTGCCCAAGACCGGGCAGTCACTCGGCAGCGATGGCCCGGATCCAGGCCGTTCGATGACCGAAGCCGAACCCCAAAAGACATTTTATTCACTGCCACGGCGTCCGGGACCCACGGTGGGATTCAAGATCACCAGGTAGCCCACAACGGAACCAGGGTCACATGGCAACCCACCAAAGGATCAGGGCCCAAGCCCATGGTGACCCGCCAAGAGACCTGGGCTGCATGGTGACCCACCACGGGAACAGGGACTACCTGGTGACCAGGCTGGGACTCGCGGCCGCTGCCACGGAACGTGGCCGATTTTACTTGGGGATTTTGGCCTTAAAATTGGAGATCGGGCAGGGCTTTAGGGCACTGCCTTTTGGCCCGATCAAGGTCAAAATTAGGGGTCCCCAAGTAAAATCGGCCACAGCACGCTGGAAGTCGAAGCCTCCAAGCGCCCCCGCTGACAGCCGCAGCCACCGGGAGACCTACGCAGAAACCGGCAGCCGCCAAAGTTCCCCGCTGGAAGCCAAAGCCACCGCGAGAGCCCGCTGGAAGCCGCAACCGCCGAGAAGCCCCGCTGGAAGCCAAGACCACCGGGAGACCCACGCGGAAGCCAAGGCCACCGAGAAGCCCACGCCGGAAGCCAAAGCCACCGGGAAACCAGCAACCCCCCACCTCGGGCAGCCGACGAAGGCTTCGCCGACCCCCGCCGACCACCCGAGGCACACACTCGACCGGATCCTCCGGTCACCTCACCGATCCCCGCGTTCCGCTACGCGGGAACCGCCGCGGTCACCGTCCTGGCCGCACTCCCGTCGCCCAGTCCGCCGACCGCCCACTACCGGCCGCCGAACCGGGACGCCGCACCCGCCGCCCGGTCCACCGACCGCCTCCCGTCAGTCACCAAGCGGGCATCCCCGCTCACCGACCGCCCGCTCGCCGGGCCTCTGTTCCGACCCGCCGACCGTTCCTCACCGTGTCGCGCACCCGGTCCACTCGTCTTCGGAACCCCTGCCGCGACTCGATTCCCGACCCATGATCCCCCTTCCAGCCGTGTCCCGGAATCATCCCAGCCACCACCGACATTTTCCGCGTCCCCCCGATCGGCCGGTGCCCCCTCCATCACCCGATCGATACCTTCGGGGACGTGACCAGACTGACGCGGCTCCTGGTGGTCCTGCTCCTCGGTCTTTCCCAAGTGGCGGTTGGGGTTCCGCCTGATCTGGACACCGAACTCGCCCACGTCCAGGGCCTCCGCGTCATCAGCAGGACGACAGTCGGCGACTACCTCTACTACGTCCTCGGCTTCCAGCAGCCGGTCGACCACCGCCACCCGTCCCGAGGCACCTTCGAACAGCGGATCTCGTTGCAGCACAAGGACGAGAGTCGTCCGATGATCCTCCACACCACGGGCTACGGCCTCCCCGGCGGCCCCGGTCTCTCCGAACCGGCCAAGCTCGTCGACGGCAACCAGGTGAGCGTGGAGCAGCGCTTCTTCACCCCGTCCCGCCCGCAACCGGCGAACTGGCGCGACCTCGACATCTGGCAGGCCGCCAACGACCACCACCGGATCGTCCAGGCCTTCAAGCGGATCTACCACGCCCGCTGGCTGTCCACCGGCGCCAGCAAGGGCGGCATGACCTCGGTCTACCACCGCCGTTTCTTCCCCCACGACGTCGACGCCACGATCGCCTACGTGGCGCCGAACGACGTCGACGACGCCCACGACGTCTACGGCCGCTTCATCGAGCAGGCCGGCGACGACGACTCCTGCAACCGCCGCCTGGAAGGCGTGCAGCGGCAGATCCTCCAGCACCGCGACGACGTCGTGAAGATCATGCTGTCCAGGGGCTACACCTACGACACCCTCTTCGGCACCCCTCAACGCGCCTTGGAGATCCTCGTCCTGGACACCCCGTTCACCTTCTGGCAGTACCAGACCCAGGCCGACTGCGCGCTGGTCCCCGGCCCGGACGCCACGGTCGCCCAGCTCGTCGAGTTCATGGACGCCACCGTCGGCTTCGACTTCTACACCGACGCGGGCGTCGCGCCCTACACGCCGTACTACTACCAGGCGGGCACGCAGCTCGGCTCCCCGAAGGCCGACGAGCACGCCGTCGCGGACCTGTTGCGCCACCCCGGTTCCAGCGTCCCCCGGTCGTTCGTCCCGGCCGACATCCCGATGCGCTTCCAGCCGGGCGCGATGCGCGACGTCGACCGCTGGGTCCGCTTCTCCGGCCGGACCCTGCTGTTCGTCTACGGCGGCAACGACCCGTGGGGCGCCGAGCCGTTCCGCCTGGGACCGGGCACGCGGGACTCGTTCAGCTTCACCGTGCCGGGCGGCAACCACGGTGCGAACATCGCGAAGTTGCCGGAGCCGCAACGGAACCAGGCCACGGCCGCCGTCCTGCGCTGGGCCGACGTCCCCGTGCGGGCGACCGTTCCCGACGGTCCGGGCCCGGACGACCTGGCCGAGCTACGCCGCCGTCCGCGGTAGCTGCCGCCCCCACAACGCCCGCAGGTCCGCGCCGAGCCGGTGCAGGATCCGCACGGACTCGCTGCGCCGGTCGGCCAACAGCCCGAGCACCAGGTGCGGCGGCGTGACCTGCCCGTCCTCGCGCTTGGCGTAGTACTGGGCCACCTCGACGGCCTTGCGCGCCTGCATCGCCAACGGGAGGTCCGTCGCGGGACCGGTGAGCGTCACGCGCAACGGCCGCAGCGGCGACCGCTGGAGCCGCCACGTCCCGAGGTCCTCCAGCGGCGGCGGGACCACGTCGATGCCCAGCGTGGCCAGGAGTTCGCGGTCGGTCGGGCCGGGGATGCGGGCGCGCACGGCGTCCGCCGTGACGCCGTCCACGGCCCGCGTCTCGGTGAGCGCGAGCAGCAGGAACTCGGTGTCGAGCTCGCGACGGCCGTGCTCGGCGGCCAGCCTTCCCGCGCGGATCACCGCGCGCCGGGCGGCCGGGTCGAAGCTGGCGAACATCGTTCTGCCTCCTGGAAACGCTGAGCACCAGGGATTTCCCCCCTTCGTGTCAACCTAGGGTGACAAAACTGCGCGTGTCAACCAGGACTGACAAACTGGGGCGCATGGATGAACTCCCCCTGCTGGTCGTCGATTCCGCCAACGTCGTCGGCTCGGTGCCCGACGGCTGGTGGCGGGACCGGGCGGGCGCCGCCGAACGCCTGCGCGACTCGCTCGTCCCCGTTGCGGCGCAAGGCATCGACGCCGATGGCCCGATGGAGGTCGTGCTCGTCGTGGAGGGCAAGGCGAGCCGCGTCGAGTCCGTCGACCACGTCCGCGTGGTCCGCGCGCCGGGCGACGGCGACGACAAGATCGTCGAGGTCGTGCGCGACGAGGGCGCGGGCAGGCGCTGCGTCGTCGTCACCGCCGACCGCGAACTCCGCCGCCGCGTGGCGGAACTCGGCGCGGAGGTGGTGGGGCCGCGCACCGTGCGAAGCTAGGGCCATGGACGCCCTCTACCCGCGACTCCTGGTCCGCGACTTCGACACCGCGGTCGCCTTCTACACCGGCGTGCTGCGCGACCTGGTCGGCGTGGAGCCGGTGCGGGTGGTCCCGCAGGCCTCCTACGCGAACTGGGACGTCAACGGCGAGGCGGCACTGGCCCTGTTCAGCCGCAAGGCCATCGCCGCCGCCGTCGGCACCGCCGACCTCCCGGACGGTCCGGTCACCCGCGACTCGTCGATGCTCGTGCTCCGCGTGGACGACGTCGACCGGGCCGTCGAGTGCTTCACCAAGCACGGCGCCGTCCTCGTCGCGAAGCCCCAGGACCGCCCCGAGTGGGGCCCCGGCCTGCGCACCGCCCACCTGCGCGACCCCGAGGACAACCTCGTCGAGCTCCAGTCCTACTGATCCCAGGAAGTGGACCGCGGAACACCACTGCGGCGGCGTGTTGTTGACTTCCGTCGTGACCACCGCTCAACGCCGCCGTGCCCGTGTCCGCGCCCCCGAACTCGTCGGCCGCGGCTGGCTCAACACCGGTGGCGAGGACGTCAAGCTCGCCGACCTGCGCGGCAAGGTCGTGCTGCTCGACTTCTGGACGTTCTGCTGCATCAACTGCCTGCACGTCCTGGACGAGCTGCGGCCGTTGGAGGCCGAGTTCGCGGACGTGCTCGTCACGATCGGCGCGCACTCGCCGAAGTTCGTGCACGAGGCCGATCCGGACGCGCTCGCCGCGGCCGTGGAGCGGTACGAGGTGCACCACCCGGTGCTGGACGACCCGGAGCTGACGACCTGGCAGGCGTACGCCGTGAAGGCGTGGCCGACGCTGGTCGTGGTCGACCCCGAGGGCTACGTCGTGCACGTCGCCGCTGGTGAGGGGCACCTGGACGCGTTGAGGCAGGTCATCACCGAGCTGGTGGCCGAGCACGAGGCGAAGGGCACGCTGCACCGCGGCCACGGCCCGTACGTGGCGCCGGAGCCCGTCGCGACCGAGCTGCGGTTCCCGTCCAAGGCCGTGCTGACGTCCGCGGGCACGCTGCTCGTCGCCGACTCCGCGCACCACCGCGTGGTCGAGCTGGAGCGCGACGGCGAGACGGTCGTCCGCAGCTTCGGCACCGGCGAGCGCGGCCGTCGGGACGGCGTGGAGGCCACGTTCTCCGAGCCCGCCGGCCTCGCCCTGCTGCCGGGCGAGATCGCGGCCAAGGTCGGCTACCACGTCGTCGTCGCGGACACCGTCAACCACCTGCTGCGCGGCCTCGACCTCGACTCCGGCGAGGTCACCACGGTCGCGGGCACGGGCGAGCAGTGGCGCGGCGGGGAGACCGACGGCCCGGCCGCGGAGATCGAGCTGACCAGTCCGTGGGACGTCGAGTGGTGGGAGCCCGCGGGCGGGATCGCCATCGCGTTGGCGGGCAACCACACCCTCGGCCTGTTCGACCCCGTCACCAAGCAGCTGAGCCGCCTCGCGGGCACCACCGTGGAGGGCTTGAACGACGGCCCCGCGCTGGAGGCGTTCTTCGCCCAGACCTCCGGTCTCGCGGCCGACGGCGACCGGCTGTGGCTCGTCGACTCGGAGACGTCCTCGCTGCGCCGGCTCGACGCGGACCGCACGGTCCACACGGCGATCGGCAAGGGCCTGTTCGAGTTCGGCCACCGCGACGGCAAGGCGGACCAGGCGCTGCTCCAGCACCCGCTCGGCGTCACCGTGCTGCCCGACGGCAGCGTGGCGATCTCGGACACCTACAACGGCGCCCTCCGGCGCTACGACCCGAGCACCGACGAGGTCTCCACGTTGGCCAGTGGTATCGCCGAGCCGTCCGGCGCGGTGCTCGTCGACGGCGAGCTGGTGGTCGTCGCGTCCGCCGCGCACCGCCTGGACCGACCGGTCGCGCCCGGCGTCGCCGCGGAACTGGTGTCCGGCCAGGCGCACAAGGTGCGCAGGCCCCCGTCGGACATCGGGACGGGCGAACTGGAGCTCGCGATCGTCTTCACGCCGCCCGCTGGGACCAAGCTGGACGACCGCTACGGCCCCTCGACACGCCTGGAGGTCACGAGTTCGCCACCGGAATTGCTCCTCGACGGCGCGGGCGTCACGACCGAGCTGACCCGGACCCTGCGGATCGCCGAGGGTTTTCCCGAGGGCGTGCTCCACGTCGTCGCACAGGCCGCTAGCTGCACCGACGACCCTTCAGTGGAACACCCGGTCTGCCGTCTCACCCGTCAGGACTGGGGTGTACCCGTTCGTGTGACAGCCGGTGGTCCGAGCCGGCTACCGCTGATGATGGGCGGTCTGGACGACATCTAGGGGTGGACACCTGGTCCGGGCATCGAGTTCTGGCACGTAGACTCTCCGGGTGGCTGATGTCAAGCTCGAGATCCAGATGCTGCACGACCGCGTCTTGGTGCGGATCTCGCCCGAGGACGGGGAGCGCCGCAGCAGCGGTGGCATCGTGATCCCGTCCACGGCGCAGATGGCGAAGCGCCTCGCCTGGGGCGACGTCCACGGCATCGGCACCCACGTGCGCCACGTGAAGGTCGGGGACCGGGTGCTGTTCAACCCGGACGACCAGCTCGAAGTCGAGGTTCACGGGCAGACCTACCTGGTCATGCGGGAGCGGGACGTGCACGCGACCGCGACCGAGCAGACCGATCAGGGCACCGGTCTTTACCTGTGACACCCCCGAACGTGATCACCGCGTGATGGCGTTCCGGTAAGTACTCGCAAGACCACCTTTGACGAGCCAGAAGGGGGCGCGGTGCCGGACAAGCAGCGACCCGAGTACGAGGCGGAGCGGACCATGGCCATCGAGCCTGTCCGCCCGCGGGAGACGGCGTCGGAGCAGACGACGAAGTTCTCCGCGGCCTCGCTGTCGGCACCGCAGGACACCGGCGGCTGGCCCGAGCACGAGCCCGACGGCGAGGCGGAGTTCGCGGCCGCCCCGACGGTGCGCACGATGCCGCCGCCGACCCCGCCGTTCCCGCCCACGCCGCAGGCCGGGGCGACCGCGTTCTTCGGCGGTCCGCCGCCGGTCCCGTCCGCGGAGGCCACGTCGTTCCTCGGCGGGGCCGCGCCGACCGCGTCGCTGGGCTCGCCGTCGTCGCCGACGGTCTCCCTGCCGACCACGCCGCCCGCGGGCACGTCGTTCCAGAACCCGGCCGAGGCGACCACCACGGTCCACGGCCCGCTGATGGTCGAGCAGGGCGGGGACGAGGACCCGGAGGCCGCCGCCGCGCGCAAGAAGAAGATGCGCAAGATCGGCATCGTCGCCGGTGCCGCGGCGGGCGTGCTGGTCGCGTTGTGGGGCCTGGACATCCTGATCTCCAGCGGCAACGTGCCGCGCGGCGTGACGGTCGCGGGCGTCGACGTCGGCGGGATGAGCCACGCCGACGCGGAGGCCAAGCTGCGCCAGCAGATCGAGCCTCGGCTGAGCCTGCCGTTCAAGGCCAAGGCGGGCGACGTCGAGACCGAGATCGACCCGAAGGCCGCGGGCCTCGCGCTCGACTGGGACTCCACGATCGACCGCGCGGGCAGCCAGCCGCTGTCCCCGATCACCCGGCTCACCTCGTTCTTCACCTCCCGCGAGGTCGGGTTCGCCACGACGAGCGACCAGGCGAAGCTGACGGCCGCGCTGGAGGGCATGCGGGCGACGACCGACCACGACGCCGCCGAGGGCACGATCAAGTTCGACGGCGCGAAGCCCAGCGCGGTGGAGCCGAAGCAGGGCCAGAAGCTCGAGGTCGACAAGGCGTCCGGCGTCGTGCTGGCCGACTGGGCCAAGGGCAAGGTCGAACTGCCCGTGGCCACCACCCCGGTGAAGACGACCAAGGAAGGCGTCGAGAAGGCGCTGAACGAGGTCGCGAAGCCCGCCGTCGCGGCCCCCGTGGTCGTGAAGGGCGAGGGCAAGGACGCGACCGTCACGCCCGAGCAGATCGCCACCGTCCTCGTCTTCGAACCCGGTGACGGCGGCGCGCTCAACGCGCGCATCGACAACGGCAAGTTCGCCGAGGCCGCCGGTCCCCAGCTCAAGGAGACCGAGAAGGAGGGCAAGGACGCCGAGGTCGTCTTCGACACCGGCGCGCCCGTCGTGAAGGAGTCCGTCGACGGCGTCGGCGTCGACTGGGACAAGAGCCTGGAGAAGGGCCTCGACGTCCTCAAGGCCACGACCCCGCGCGAGATCAAGGCCGAGTACAAGCACACGCCCGCCAAGGTGACCACCGAGGCGGCGAACAAACTGGGCATCAAGGAGGTCATCGGCTCCTTCGAGACCGGTGGCTTCGCGGCGGACTCCGGCACGAACATCAAGGTCGTCGCGGCCAAGGTGAACGGCGCCATCGTCAAGCCGGGCGAGACGTTCAGCCTCAACGGCTACACCGGCCAGCGCTCGACGCCCCAGGGCTACGTCGAGGCGGGCATCATCAACAACGGCGCTCCCGGCCGCGCGGTCGGCGGTGGCATCTCGCAGTTCGCGACGACGCTGTACAACGCGTCGTACTACGCGGGCATGAAGGACGCGGGCCACCAGGCCCACAGCTACTGGATCTCCCGCTACCCGGCGGGGCGCGAGGCGACCGTGTTCGAGAACCCGGACGGCTCCAGCGTCATCGACCTGAAGTTCACCAACGACTCCGACACCGGCGTGTCGATCCAGACGATCTGGACGCCGTCGACGTTGAAGGTCGTGCTCTGGGGCACCAAGCGCTACACGGTCGAGGGCGTGACCGGCGAGAAGACGAACTTCACCGAGCCGCCGACGATCCACAAGGAGACGCAGCCGTGCGCCGCGGGCACGGGCGCGCAGGGCTTCACGGTCACCGACACCCGGATCATCAAGGACCTCTCGGGGGCCGAGATCCGGCGGGAGAACCAGACCGTGAAGTACGACCCGTCGCCGACGATCGTGTGCGGTCCGAAGCCCGAGGACAAGCCGCCGGGCCAGTAGTAACACCGTTTCGCCGCGAAAGCCCGTTCAGCACAGCGCTGGGCGGGTTTTCGCGTGTGAAGAGGGTGTGGGGTGGGTATCACTCGTCCGAGTGATTGGAGCCCGACGTGGGTACAGCGCAACGCACAGCACGTGAGGTCAACGAGAACCCGGTCGTGCAGGTCGCCGGTCGGGTCGGGATGGTCTTCTACGGCATCCTGTACGTGGTCCTGGCCTTCATCACGGCCCAGGTCGTGCTCGGGGACAGCGGTGAGCAGGCCGACCAGAAGGGCGCGCTGGGGCAGATCGCCGAGACGTCCTTCGGTCCGTTCCTCCTGTGGGTGACGGCCATCGGCCTGTTCGCCTTCGCCCTGTGGCAGCTGCTCGAAGCGGCCATCGGCTACACGTGGATCCCGAAGGAGCGCAAGCGCCTGGGCAAGCGGATCGGCGCAGCCTCGCGCGCCATCACCGGCGTGCTCCTCGCGCTGGCCGCCATCAAGTACGCCAAGGGCGCCGGCGGTGGTGACTCCAGCGCGCAGCAGAAGGAGCTGACCGCGGTCGTGCTCGGCTGGCCCGGCGGGCAGTTCATCGTCGGCGCGGTCGCGATCGGCGTGCTGGTCATCGCGTTCGTGGTGATCCGCAAGGGCGTGAAGAAGTCGTTCGAGGAAGACCTCAACATGGGCGAGCTGCCCAACGGGACGCGCAAGTTCGTCGAGCGCACCGGCCGCATCGGCTGGATCGGCAAGGGCCTGGCGTACGCGATCATCGGCCTGCTGGTCGGGATCGCCGCGATCAACGCCGACCCCGAGCAGTCCGGCGGCCTGGACAAGGCGCTGCACGCGTTGGCGGCCGAGCCGTACGGCGTGTTCCTGCTCGCCGTGATCGCGCTGGGGTTCCTCGGTTTCGGCATCTACTGCTTCGCCGCGGCCCGCTCCCACAAGTGAGCAAACGAGAAGGCGGCGCTCCCGAACTCGGGAGCGCCGCCTTCTCGCTGTGTCAGAACGAGTTCTCGTCCACGTCCATCAGCGAGTTGTCCGTCGACTCGGCGATCTTGCGGCGCGAGGTCAGCTCCGGCAGGACGGTGCGGGCGAAGAAGGACGCCACGGCGACCTTGCCCTCGTAGAACGCCTTGTCCTTGGCGGACACCGGCTCCGCGAGCTTCGCCAGCGCGACCTCGGCCTGGCGCAGCAGCAGCCAGCCGACGAGCACGTCGCCCGCGGTCATCAGCAGCCGCACCGAGTTCTGGCCGACCTTGTAGATGTTGCGGACGTCCTCCTGCGAGCTGGTCAGGAACCCGACCAGCGCGCCGAGCATGCCCTGGAGGTCCTGGAGGGCCTGCGCGAGCAGCGCCCGCTCCTCCTTGAGACGACCGTTGCCGCCCTCGTTGTCGAGGAACTTCTGGATCTCGCCGTTGATGTGGCCGAGCGCCTGGCCCTTGTTCCGGATGATCTTGCGGAAGAAGAAGTCCAGCGACTGGATCGCGGTCGTGCCCTCGTACAGCGAGTCGATCTTCGAGTCGCGGATGTACTGCTCGATCGGGTAGTCCTGCAGGAAGCCCGACCCGCCGAGCGTCTGCAACGACTGAGCGAGCTGCTCGTACGCCCGCTCGGAGCCGACGCCCTTCACGATCGGCAGCAGCAGGTCGTTGACCGCGCCTGCCAGCTCCTTGTCGTCGCCGCCGAGCGCGATCCGGTCCTGGTAGGTCGCCGTGTACAGGTACACCGCGCGCAGGCCCTCGGCGTAGGACTTCTGCAGCATCAGGCTGCGCCGGACGTCCGGGTGGCTCGTGATCGCCACGCGCGGGGCGGTCTTGTCCGTCATCCGCGTCAGGTCCGCGCTCTGCACGCGCTCCTTGGCGTAGGCCAGCGCGTTGAGGTAGCCGGTCGACAGGGTGCCGATCGCCTTGGTGCCGACCATCATCCGCGCGTGCTCGATGACCTCGAACATCTGCGCGATGCCGTCGTGCACCTCGCCCAGCAGCCAGCCCTTGGCGGGTACGCCGTGCTGGCCGAACGTCAGCTCGCAGGTCGTGGAGACCTTGAGGCCCATCTTGTGCTCGACGTTGGTGACGAAGGCGCCGTTGCGCTCGCCCAGCTCACCGGTCTCGCCGTCGAAGTGGAACTTGGGCACCAGGAACATGGAGAGGCCCTTGGTGCCGGGCCGCGCCTCGATGCCGGGACCCTCGGGCCGCGCCAGCACCAGGTGCATGATGTTGTCGGTCAGGTCGTGGTCGGCCGACGTGATGAACCGCTTCACGCCGTCGAGGTGCCACGACCCGTCCTCCTGGAGGACGGCCTTCGTGCGGCCCGCGCCGACGTCGGAGCCCGCGTCGGGCTCGGTGAGCACCATCGTGGCGCCCCAGCCGTGGTCGATGCAGGTCTTGGCCCAGACCTTCTGCTCCTCGGTGCCGTTGTTGTAGACGACGGAGGAGAAGCTCGGGCCCGCCATGTACATGTACGCGGCCGGGTTCGAGCCCAGGATCAGCTCGGACGCCGCCCACTGCACCGACGGCGGCACGCCGTAGCCGCCCAGTTCGTTGGACAGCGAGAGGCGGTACCACTCGCCGTCCCACAGCGCCTGGTACGACTTCTTGAACGACTCGGGCAGCGTCGCCGAGTGCGTCTTGGGGTCGAAGACCGGCGGGTTGCGGTCGGAGTCCACGAACGACTCCGCCAGCGGGCCGACGGCGAGCTTGTTCAGCTCGGCCAGCACCCCCCGAGCGGTCTCCTCGTCAGCCTGCTCGAACGGCCCCGTGCCGAGGTGGTCCTGCACGTTGAAGACCTCGAAGAGGTTGAACTCCAGGTCCCTGACGTTGCTCTTGTAGTGGCCCATCTCGTCACTCACTCCCGAAAGGTGCGGGGCCTGTCCCCTACTGACCGGTAACAACAGGGTATTACCTGTCGGTAACCCCGGCAAGGCCGAACACCCGCCTGTGTTCGCGACCACGCGCGCGAAGGCCGTGGTGAAGATCGACATCGGGCCCCTCGCGCCCTCGTGACGGACCGTGACAACACCCCCATTCGGGCGTAGTCGCAGGCCCTCAACCTCCACGTATGTGAACAAGGGTCACAAACGTGACTCGGTTCCCTGTCAAGTACTTCCGCAGGCCGCAACAGGCTCGTAAGACCTACGTCACATCTCCCGTGTGGACGAGCTGGGCACCGCCGCCCGTGTCGCTCAGCGCATCCGGACGGGCGCCGCACTTGCTGTGCACACCAGGAGGTCTCATGGGCACCCTCGACTGGGTAGTGGTCGTTGGGTACTTCTTCGTCATGGTGGCCATCGGTATTTGGTCGCGCGGGCGGGTCAAGAACATCGCCGACTTCTTCACCGCCGGCGGCAAGATGCCGTGGTGGCTGTCCGGCATCTCGCACCACATGTCCGGCTACAGCGCCGTCATGTTCGTCGCCTTCGCCGCCGAGGCGTACCGGTTGGGCCTCACGGTCTACATCTGGTGGTCGCTGACCATCGGCATCGGCGTGGGCATCGGCGCGTTCCTGTTCGCGGGCCGGTGGAACCGGTTGCGCGCCAAGCACGACGTGGCCTCGCCGCTCGAGTACCTGGCCCGGCGCTACAACGTGCCGACCCAGCAGCTCATGGCCTGGTGCGGCGCCGTCCTCAAGGTCGTCGACATCGCGGCGAAGTGGGCCGCCGTCTCGATCCTGCTGCGCGGCTTCGCGGGCGTGCCCATCACGTGGGGCATCGTGCTGATCGGCCTCGTCACGATGGTCTACTCGGTGCTGGGCGGCCTGTGGGCCGACGCGCTCACCGACATGGGCCAGTTCGTCATCCAGGGCGCCGCGGGCATCGCGATGTTCGTCGCGGTCGCCGCGCACCTCGGTGGCATCGACTTCATGTGGACGATCTGGGACAAGCTCCCCGAGTCCCACAGCGACCCGCTGTCCGGGCCGTACACGTTCACGTTCTTCATGGCGCTGTTCCTGATCAAGACGCTCGAGTACAACGGCGGCATGTGGAACCTGGCGCAGCGCTACATGGCCGCGCCCTCCGGCGCCGCGGCGAAGCGCTCGGCGCTGCTGTCGGCCGGCCTGTGGCTGGTGTGGCCGCTGGTCCTGTTCTTCCCGATGTGGGCCGCGCCGCTGATCGTGCCGGGCATGGACGCCAACGCCGAGCAGGCGTACGTCGAGATGGGCAAGGCGATGCTGCCCGCGGGCATGGTCGGCCTGGTCCTCGCCGGGTTCTTCTCGCACACCATGGCGATGGTGTCCTCGGACGCGAACGTGATCTCCGCGGTCATCACGCGCGACATGCTGCCCAAGCTGTGGAAGGGCATCACGAGGCTGACGTCCGACGCCCAGCTGAAACTGGCCAGGGTCACGACGTTCCTCTTCATCGGCCTCAGCATGATCATCGCCATCACGTCCGGCGGGCAGGGCTTCGTCCTCAAGGTGGTGGTCGACCTCGTGGCGGCCACCATGGGCCCGATCGCCATCCCGCTGATGCTGGGCCTGCTCCCGTGGTTCCGGAAGTTCGGCCCGTCCGCGGCCATCGCCTCGGTCATCGGCGGCTTGGGCGTGTGGGCGTTCCTCTACATCGAGCAGATGCAGAAGGCCGCCTTCGTGACGAAGGGCGTCCTGGTGGCGACACCGCTGGTCGTGTCGCTGATCCTCTACATCGCGTTCGGCCTCCTGAAGCCCGAACCCTCGGCGGACCGCGACGTCCTCCTCGAATCGCTCGACTCCGACGACGAGTCCAAGCCCGCGGGTGACGAACCCGCGGCCGTGAAGGCCTGACGTCGAGGGGCCGCCCCACCGGGGCGGCCCCTACCGTCGTCCGGATGAGATCCGAACCGGGCGAGGTCCTCCACTTCTCGGAAGACCCCACCATCACCCGCTCCTGACCCTGGCACGACCCGCCTGCACGAGGAGTCGGGCATCGAACTCCGCGTCCTCCCCACCCTGTGGCCGCTGTGGGACACCATCACCACCAGCACCCTTTCGTTCAGCGGAATTCGCCTGGGGAATGCGCTGTCCCGATCGCCGTGACAATTCTTGTTTGCGAGTCACTGTTGTGGGTAAAGCGGGGATCATTCGAGACGGAATTGGTGGTGTCTTTGCTAATTTTGATCGTCTGAGCTGGGAAAACGTGTTCCCGTGTCAGGGTTGTTCGCCGTGACGCACATCACTTCAAGGCATCCCGATCGGGCCCTCGAACATCCTTTGGTCATAGCTCGAAACGATTGCCAAAGGGGAGATGCAATGCGCCGCACCATGGTTCTCAAGGGTTCCGCCGCGATCGTGGCCGTGACCGCAGTAGCCGCCGTGTCCGCCTGCTCCACGGCCGGTTCGGGCACCGCCACCCAGACCCACGGCCCGAGCCCGACGTCGGCCGCCGCGAGCGGCGCGGAGGGCTTCTCCGCCAAGCCGGCGGGCAAGCAGGAGACGTGTCAGCAGGTCGAGGTCTCGATCGGCGACCCCCTGCCGTCGGACAAGACGCAGTCGAAGGTCGGCCTGACCATGGTCAACACCGGCACGACCACCTGCGTCCTCCGCGGCTTCCCCGGCGTCCGCCTGACCGGCGAGGACAACCTCCCGTGGGACCTGACCCGCACCAACGACCCGGTGGTCGACGTCGCACTGGCCCCCGGCGCGGGCGCGATCAGCTACCTCACCTACCTGCCCACCACCGACCCGTCCGGCTGGGAGGTGGCGACCCTCCAGGTAACGCCCCCGAACACCACGGCCACCCAGACCCTCGACTGGAAGCTGGGCAAGGTCGTCCTCCAGGACGCAGCGACCCACCCCGGCACCTACATCGGCCCCACCGCGGCCCTGCTCGGCTGACCGGCGAACGACGAAGGCCCAGGAGAACGAGTTCTCCTGGGCCTTCGTCGTGGAGCGGGTGACGGGAATCGAACCCGCCTCTACAGCTTGGGAAGCTGTCGTTCTACCAATGAACTACACCCGCGTTGTGCTGCGGGACCGATCATACACAGGGTGGGGTTGGGGGGTGGTGGGGTCCCGTTACTCTGTGGCTCGTGTTGCTGAGCGATCGTGAACTGCGCAAAGAGGTCGAGTCCGGGCGGCTGGTCCTGGAGCCGTTCGACGGGGAGATGGTGCAGCCGTCGAGCATCGACGTGCGGCTCGACCGGTTCTTCCGGGTTTTCAACAACACCAAGTACACGCACATCGACCCGCGGCAGCAGCAGGACGACCTGACGTCGTTGGTCGAGGTCGAAGCCGATGAGCCGTTCGTGCTGCACCCCGGCGAGTTCGTGTTGGGGTCGACGTTCGAGAAGGTGACGTTGCCGGACGACCTCGCCGGGCGGCTGGAGGGCAAGTCGTCGTTGGGGCGGCTGGGACTGTTGACGCACTCCACGGCGGGGTTCATCGACCCCGGTTTCTCCGGGCACATCACGCTCGAGCTGTCGAACGTGGCGAACCTGCCCATCACGTTGTGGCCCGGCATGAAGATCGGGCAGTTGTGCCTGTTCCAGCTGAGCAGCGCGGCCGAGTTCCCGTACGGGTCGAAGCAGGCCGGGTCGCGGTACCAGGGGCAGCGCGGGCCCACGCCGTCGCGCGCCTACCTGAACTTCCACCGGACCGACACGAACCGCTAGAGGTTGAAGCCGTAGCGGGACAGGACGCGTTCGCGCATCGCCGGGTCGTTGCGGGGGACGGGTTCGAGGAAGATCTCGTCGAGGTCGGGGAACTCCTTGCGGAGTTCGCCGTCGATGCGGACGCACGCGCGTTCCAGGTCGGCGGCGCCCAAGGCGTCGTCGAAGTCCAAGCGGGCGCACAGCAGGACGCGGTCGGTGCCGGTCAACATGCTGAGCAGGTCGACCACGGCCTCGACCTCGGGGGCCTGGCGGAGGCGTTCGCCGATCGCCCTGACCATCACCGGGTCGGCTTGGCGGCCGATCAGCAGGTCGCGGTTGGTGCGGGCCAACGAGTACGCGACGGCCACCAGCAGCACGCCGATCATCAGCGACGCGACGCCGTCCCACACCGACGAGCCGGTGATCTGGTGCAGGCCGACGCCGGCGAACGCGATGACGAGGCCGGTCAACGCCGCCGAGTCCTCCAGGAACACGGTCTTCACCGTCGGGTCGTCCGACATGCGCAGGTACTCGACGATGGACCGGTTCTCGGCCTTCGACTCGCGGCGGACCTGGCGCATCGCCTGCGTCCACGACACGGACTCCATCAGGAACGCCAACGCCAGCACGATGTAGCCGACCAGCGGCCGCGTCTGCTCCTCGGCCTCGCCGAACACGGTCCGGAAGCCCTCGTAGAACGCGAACATCGCGCCCGACGCGAAGATCGACACGGCGGCGAGCAGCGACCAGAAGTACCGCTCCTTGCCGTAGCCGAAGGGGTGCTTGCGGTCGGCGGGCTTGTCCGACCGGCGCAACGCGGTCAGCAGCAGCGCCTCGGTGAACGTGTCCGCGACCGAGTGCGCGGCCTCCGACAGGATCGCCGCCGACCCGGTGATGACGCCCGCCACCGCTTTCATCACCGCGATGGCCAGGTTCACTGCCAGCGCGAGCACCACCGTGAGCGTGCTCTCGCCGCCCTGACCCGCCTCTTCCTCAGCCATGCCGCAAACCCTATTGCGGCCCGCCCGCCGCCGCCGTCTGGTCCCTGCGGCTGGGACGGCCCGCCGACGTCCTTTGTGGACGTGGACCGCCCTCGGCCGCCAGGGTCTTGACCGCCGCGGTTAGCCTTCGCCATGGGATTTTTGGTGCAGGTGCTGTTGACGGCGGTCGCGGTGTGGGTGTCCACCGTGATCCCCGGCATCGATCTGGGCGAGGCGTCCACCCCGGCGAAGATCGGCACGCTGGTGCTGGTCGCCCTCGTCTTCGGCTTGATCAACGCGATCATCAAACCGGTCGTGAAGCTCCTCGGCTGCGTCTTCTACCTGCTCACGCTGGGCCTCTTCGGCCTGGTCGTGAACGGCCTGCTGTTCTGGCTGGCGGGGTACATCTCCGAACAGGTCGGCCTCCCGTTCGAGGTCACGGGCTTCTGGCCGGCGTTCTGGGGCGCGATCATCGTCGCCATCACGGGCTGGGTGCTGAACATCGTGTACGAGAAGGTCACCGACAACGACTGACCCGGCGGTGCACGGGCGGAGAACGCCCGTGCACCGGTCAGGGGCGGACGAACAGCGAGCTCACCACCATCGTGCCCGCGATCAGGGTGGCGACGACGCCGAACAGGACCTGGCCGATGAGACCGCCGCCGGTGTCCAGGCCGTAGGCCAGGGCGTTCGTCGTCGTGGTCACCGGCATGAAGCTCAGGAACATCCAGGCGAACGTGCGGAACGCGAGCATGAAGATCCCGTCCCACCAGCCGAACAGCAGGCCCCACAGCAGGACTCCGAGGCTGAAGAAGGCCAGGTAGAGCCAGTGGCCGAGTGCTGAGCCGGACTCCGGCAGGAACCACTGCGACCCGCCCGCCACCTCCACGCCGACGACCTCTCCGCGCAGGAGTCGCATCGTGGCCGGTTGTCCTTCTTCGGCCTTGCGGTAGAACGTCGACCTCACTTCGCGGGTGGTCCGAGAACCGTCGGCCCGCTGCCAGGTGACCTCGTAGTGGCGGGTCGTGGTCGTCGTCGTGATGCCGTTGGCATCGGTGGACGACGACGTCGTGGTGTAGGTGCGCTTGCCGACGATGGAGCCCTGTTCGTCGTCGAAGCAGTCGCCCACGCTCTGCTCGCACGCCGAGACCTGGCGGAACTCCCGCGTCTCCCGGTACGGCTCCACGGTGCCTGCGAGCGCTGTCACGAGGAGCCCGAAGCCGATCGCGACCAGGACCCACCGCGCGGTGGACCCCTGGGGCAGGGATACGACGCCACGCGGTCGCCGAGGTGGGCGCAGCCTCATGACCCACCCCCGGACAGCGCGTAGACCGTTGTCCATGGTGCTCGCTCGCCGTGCGCGGCGGAACCCGCCAAACGGCAGCGCCCCCGGTCCGAAGCGGACCGGGGGCGCTGCCGTGACGTGGATCAGCTGGTCGGAGCCTCCACGGGAGCGGGCTTCTCCAGGCCGCGGCGGACCGACGTGAGCAGCAGTTGCGCCACGTCGACGACCTCGACGTGGGCGCCTGCTGTGCCCTCGTTTTGGCGGGCTGTGAGGCCGTCGGTGAGCATCACGCGGCAGAACGGGCAGCCTGTGGCGATCTTGGATGGGGCGGTGCCGAGGGCTTCGTCCACGCGTTCGACGTTGATGCGTTTGCCGATTCGCTCTTCCATCCACATGCGGGCGCCGCCTGCGCCGCAGCACATCGAGCGGTCGCCGTGCCTGGGCATTTCGCGCAACGTGGTGCCGGAGGCGCCCAGCAGCTCGCGGGGGGCGTCGTAGACCTTGTTGTGCCTGCCCAGGTAGCACGGGTCGTGGTAGGTGATGTCCTCAGTGACCTCGGCTACCGGGACGAGTTTGCGTTCGCGGACCAGTTTGTTGAGCAGTTGGGTGTGGTGGACGACCTCGTACTGGCCGCCTACCTGCGGGTATTCGTTGGCCAGGGTGTTGAAGCAGTGGGCGCAGGTGACGACGATCTTGCGCTTTCCCGGTTCGCGGCCTTCGAACACCGTGTTGAGGACTTCCACGTTCTGCTGGGCCAGCATTTGGAACAGGAACTCGTTGCCCGCGCGCCTGGCCGGGTCGCCGGTGCAGGTTTCCTCCGGGCCCAGGACGGTGTAGTTGACGCCCGCGGTGTGGAGCAGTTCGGCTACGGCGCGAGTGGTCTTCTTCGCGCGGTCCTCGAAGGCGCCCGCGCAGCCGACCCAGAACAGGTATTCGGCCTCGCCCAGCTCACCGTCGAAGACGGGGACCTCGAAGTCCAGGCCTTCGGTCCACGCGAGGCGGTCTTTGGCGTTCTGGCCCCACGGGTTGCCCTTGTTCTCCAGGTTCTTGAACATCCCGCCCAGCTCCGACGGGAAGTTCGACTCGATCAGGACCTGGTAGCGCCGCATGTCGACGATGTGGTCGACGTGCTCGATGTCCACGGGGCACTGCTCGACGCACGCGCCGCAGCTGGTGCACGACCACAGCATGTCCGGGTCGATGACGCCCAGTTCGTCCGGGCCGCCGATCAGCGGGCGCTCGGCCTCGGCCAACGCCAGGACGTTGATGGACTCCAGGCGCTTCTGGTACTCGTCGCCCGCCAAGCCGATCTCGTCGCCCGCCATGTCCTTGCGGCCGCCCGCCAGCAGGTACGGGGCCTTGGCGTTGGCGTGGTCGCGGAGCTGGGTGATCAGCAGCTTGGGGGACAGCGGCTTGCCGGTGTTCCACGCGGGGCACTGGGACTGGCAGCGGCCGCACTCGGTGCAGGTGCTGAAGTCCAGCAGGCCCTTCCAGGTGAAGTCCTCGACCTTGCCGACGCCGAACACGTCCTTGTCGGGGTCGGCTTCCTCCAGGTCGAGGACCTTGCCGCCGCTCATCATCGGGCGCAGGGCACCGAGCGCCACGGCGCCGTCGTCCTCGCGCTTGAAGTAGATGTTGAAGAACGCGCTGAAGCGGTGCCAGGCCACGCCCATCGTGAGGCTGCGTCCGACGACGATCAGCCAGATCATCCCCGACAGCAGCTTCGTGACGGCCATGATCGAGACCCAGTCCGGCGACGCGGGCAGCAGGTGGCTCAGCGGCCCGGTCACGAAGCTCGACCACAGCGGGAGCTCCTCGATGCCGCTGGCCTGCTTGAACGCCTTCACGCCGAGGATGCCGAGACCCTCGATGATCACCACGGCCTCGACGAAGTACGCGGCCTTGAAGTTGGAGCCCGCGAAGCGGGACACGCGGTCCGCGCGCCGGGGGTGGTTGAGCTGGCGGATGATCACCAGCGCCACGCCGCCGACGACCGTGCCGAGGCCCAGCAGTTCCACCAGCAGTGCCCAGATCGGCCACGCGCCGAAGACCGGCCAGTGGAACGAGGGGTAGAACACCTCGCCGTACGCCTCGAACAGCACCGCGGAGCCGATCAGGAAGCCCCACATCACCATCCAGTGCCACGGGGCGACGCTGCGCACCTTGGCCATCCGGGTGTGGGCGACGAACTCGACGATCAACGTGCGCAAGCGCGGCCAGAACGGGCCGGTGCGGGTCGGGTCGGGCTGGCCGAGTCGAACGATCCGCACCATCCGGACCGCTCCGGACGCGAACACCGCCCAGGCGACGACGCTCACGGCCACGCCGACGATGCCGAGGACCAGTTGCAGGGCTCCCATGTGGTGGCGGCCTTTCTCCAGAAGCACGTGGCTTGGGAGATTACGCCTCATTACTCGCCGGTAACCACTTGGGCGTGGCCGGGGTCGCAGAAGTGTATCGATCAACACCCGATAAACCGGAACGCCTGTTCCACATGTTCGGCCCGGCCGACGGGGCAAGCTGTCACAAACGTGCCTGGTCCGCCCGGCTTGCCCCCGTCCGACCGGTTCGCCCACCACCATCAACGGAACGCCGACTATGGTCGTCGGCTTCAAGTCGGCCGCCGCCGGCGTGACACGATCGAGTCGAGGAGCGCGTCCTGAGCGAGCAGGTGGACGGCAGACGGGCCAGGGGCGAGCGCCGCAGGCAGGCCATCCTGGAGGCGACCCTCCGGGTGATCGAGCGCGACGGCGTCGCCGGCGTGAGCCACCGGTCGGTGGCGCGCGAAGCCGGTGTCCCCACCACCTCCACCACCTACTACTTCGCCTCGCTCGACGACCTCCTCATCGCGACCCTCACGTGGTCCGCGGACCTGCTCGCCAGGGACTCCGCCGACCTGGCGGTCTGGATGATCGAGTCCCCCAACGCCGGCGTCGAGGAGCTGACGCGGCGGATCGTCGACCTGGTCGGCGTGCACCGCGGTCGCACGATGGCCGAGTACGAGCTGTACCTGCTCGCCGCCCGACGGCCGGAGCTGCGGCCCGCGGCGCGGCGGTGGATAGACCTCATCGTCGAGGCGATGCGGCCGTACTTCCCCGACGCGGTGGCGGTCCGGGCCGTTCTCGCCGCCGTCGACGGCCTGCTGATCCAGGGTCTGATCGCCGACGAGCCACCCAGCGTGGCCGACCTGGAACCGGTTGTGTCTTACCTGGTATCCGGGACATCGCCCGCAACGCCCCCCGCGCGGGACAATAGGTGAATGAGGTTCGCCGGTCGTGAGTCGTGGCAGGTCGGGCACGGGACCAACCAGGCGGTGAACACCGCCCTGTTCCTGCGCGACACGCTCGCGCTCTCGGTCGACACCGTGCCGGAACTGCCGGGCCTCGACCCGTCCGTGCCGGTGTTCGTGCCGCGCGGCGTCGACCGCGCGGGCGTGACGGACGAGTGGCTCGGGTGGTGGGCGGACGTGCTGGACCACGCGCGCGCCGAGACCCCCGTGGACGCCCGGTCGATCCCCACCAACGAGGACTCGACGTCCTTGCTCACGCGTCCGGCGCTGCGAGCCGCGGTCAGGGCCCTTCGGGAGTCCGCAGCGGCCTGGCAGTCGGGTCGCGCCCAGAGCCCCCGACCGGGGGCTCTGCCCATCGGTGAGGTCGTGCGCGGCGTCGAGGTCAGGCTCGGCAGGCAGGTGAAGCCGTTCCGGCTGGTCATCACGGACGTGCCCGTCCAGGGCCTGGTGTGGGAGCGGATGACGCCGACCCACGTGATCGCCTCGCAGCGCTTCCTGTCCGACCCCGCGCGGTGCGCGCCTGCGTTGCGCGCGGTCGTCGAGGACCTCGCGTGAAGCGGTAGGGATAGCCCCCGTATGGAGTCGGGGGTCCACCCTCGTGTGCGTCGGGGGCTCGGCCCCTAGCGTTCACGTCATGGGCGGACAGGTCTTCAAGGGGGCAGTGGTGGGGAAGCGAACCGCGTTGTTGGCCGTCGCGGCGGTGGTCACGACGATGAGCCTTTCGTCCTGCGTCAGGCTGGCCCAGGAGAGCTCGTCCGACGACTACACGGTCAACGACCGGATCACCTCGGTGCAGATCGACAACGACGGCGGCGACGTCAAGATCCGCGCCGTCGAGGGCGCGTCCGCGACCACGATCAAGCGGACCCTGCGCTACGGCAAGGCGTCCAACAAGCCGAGCGGCCCGACGCACCAGGTCGACGGCTCCGCGCTGGTCCTCAAGGGCTGCGGCAACGGCTGCGAGGCGTACTACGAGGTGGCCGTCCCGTCGAAGGAGACCACGGTCAAGGGCGACGTCGGCTCGGGTGACCTGGAGGTGCAGGACCTCGCGTCCGTCGACGTGACCCTCGGCTCGGGCAACGCGACGTTGAAGGGCATCGCGGGCGCGGTGCGGGTCGAGAACGGCTCGGGCGACGTCAACGGCAGCGACCTCAAAGGCGGCATCACCGCCAAGGTCAGCTCGGGCGACTTCAACGTCACCGGCGTGACCGGTGAGGTGACCGCGGTGAACTCCTCCGGCAACATCCGGGCCGAGAAGGTCGACGGCGACGTGTCCGCCGAGGCCAGTTCCGGCAACGTCGTCGTGGAGCTGGCGAAGGCCCACAACGTGAAGGCCAACGCGGGCAGCGGCGACGTCACCGTGACGGTCCCGAACGGCGCCTACCGGGTCGTGGTCGACGCGGGCAGCGGCGACAAGAAGATCGACGTGAAGAGCGACCCGTCGGCCCAGTACGAGCTGAACCTGTCCGCGAGCAGCGGCGACGTGGCGCTTCGCGCCGCCTGACCGCCGTTCGGCCGAAGCGGGCGCCCCTTCGCGGGGTGCCCGCTTCGGCCGTTCGGGTGCACCGAGGTCACGACCTGGTGCGGGACTGGCCGGGCCGGGCGGATGTGCCGATCATGGGAGTAGCCGCCGAAGGTGAGTAACGGTCGAGGGGCCGTCGCGATCTGGTGAACAAGGGGACGTTCCACCTCGCACTTCGGGCTCGTCCTGACCATTGAGCGAGAGGTTTGCCCCACCATGCTGAACCCCGACGGCCCTCCCGCGGAGGCGTTCGCCTACCGGTTGGTCAAGCTGCGGGACGAGATCGGGCTCACGACCGCCCAGCTCGCGGCGATGACCGCCTACTCCGAGGCGGACCTGGCGGAGGCGACCAGCGGGCGTGAGCTGCCGAGCTGGGAGTTGACCGCCGCCTACATCCGGGCGTGCGGCGACAACCCCGAGCAGTGGCGGCCGTGGTGGGACCACGCGCGCAAGTCGGCCGTGCCGGTGGTCCCGGTTCCGCCGCCCGCCGCGACCGGTCTGCGGTTCAGCACCGGGCCGGGGGTGCGCTGGGGCGTGGCGATCGGGCTGGTCGTGCTGGTGGTGCTCGGGATCGTGCTGTGGCCGAGGGCTCAAGGCGGCTCCTCGGCGAAGCCGGAGGTCGCCACGGCGCTGCCGGGCTGCTCGTCGCCCACGGTGAACCTGACCGTGGCCGCGTCGGTGGACAAGCCCAAGCAGCTCGCCGAACTCGCGAACGGCTACGGGGCGCACGAGTCGAACGGCCAGTGCGTGAAGGTCGACGTGACGTCGGTCGACTCGGGCACGGCGATGGCCGCGCTGGCCCGCGGGTGGACCGAGAAGGACGGCCGCAAGCCCGACGTGTGGTCGCCCGCCGCGTCGGTGTGGCTGCCGCTGGCCAAGCAGCTCGCCACGCCGGAGACGAAGGGGATCTTCCCCGACGAGGACAGCGGCCCGGCGATCATGACCAGCCCGTCGATCATCGCGATGCCGGAGCCGATGGCGCGCGCGCTCGGCTGGCCCGAGGCGAAGATCGGCTGGGAGGACCTCGCCACGTGGGCGGGCGACCCGCACTTCTGGGCGAGCAAGGGCCACCCCGAGTGGGGCGCGTTCAAGCTCGGCAAGACCAACCCGACCTACTCCACGTCCGGTCTGCACGCCACGCTCGGCGCGCTGTTCTCCGCCAACGGCAGCATCCGCGAGCTGCGGCCGGAGGACGTGGACAAGGACGCCGTGGCGCAGCGGATGAAGGCGATCGAGCACTCCGTCGTGCACTACGGCAAGACCACGCTGACGTTCCTGTCGAACCTGCGGCAGGCCGAGGCGAGCGGTGACGAGGCCGCGGGCCTGGGCTACATCTCCGCGGTGACCATGTCGGAGAACTCCGTGGTCTCCTACAACGCCGGGTACACCTGCGGGTCCTACAGCGACGACGAGGGCTGCTCCAAGACCGACCCGCCGAAGACGAAGCTGGTCGCCGTCTACCCCAAGGAGGGCGTCCTCTACTCCGACCACCCCTTCATCAAGCTGAAGGGCCTCGACGCCGCCAAGAACGCCGTGGCGGACGACTTCCTCACCTACCTGCACTCCGACGCCGTGCAGCGGGACTTCGCCAAGTACGGCTTCCGCGACTTCCAGCAGAAGCCGCTCGACGTCGACGCGTCGGCGTACGGGTGGCTGCCGAAGGCCGAGATCAAGTCGCTCGGCACGCCCACCAACGAGGTCGTCGCCAAGGTGCTGGCGAGCTGGTCGAAGCTGCGCAAGCCGACCAACGTGCTGGTGTGCATCGACTCCTCGCTGTCGATGGAGGAGAAGGTGCCCGGCACCGGCGCCACGAAGCTGGCGCTGGTGAAGCCCGCGATCCGGCAGCTCGCCGACGGGTTCAGCGACTCCGACCGGGTGGGGCTGTGGAAGTTCTCCTCCGGCATCGGCGACGGTGGCGCGGACTTCATCCCGCTGGTCCCGATCGGGCCGATGGACGGCACCCGGCGGGCCGACCTCGCCGCGAACATCGACGGGCTCACCGCGGACGGCGCGACCGGGCTCTACGACACGATCGACGCGGCCGTGGACTCGGTGCGCGCGACCTACGACCCGAACTCGATCAACGCCGTCGTGCTGCTCACCGACGGCGTGAACGACAAGGCGCGCGGTCTCCAGGCGCCCACCGAGCTGCTCGACGCGATCCGCTCCAAGGACGGGGCCGGTGACAAGCCGGTGCGGGTGTTCACCATCGCCTACGGCAGCGAGCTGGACGCCAACAACAAGGCGGGCGCGGAGGCGTTGGCGACGATCTCGAAGGGGACCGGGGCGAAGAAGTACGACGCCAAGGACCCGACGACCATCACGAACGTGATCATCGACGTGCTGTCGAACTTCTAGCCTGTGTCCGACCCTTCTGGGGGTGCGTGGCCCGGATCACTCCGATCCGGGAACAACACCGGTGGGCCGTCCGTTGGACAGGCAAGAAGGTTGAGCCCGTTGGACTCAAGTCCGATGGACCTGGCAAACTTGAGCCGGTACCGCTCAACGCGATACCCACCAGCACGTACTACCAGGAGGAATTCATGGCGCGAGCAGTCGGCATCGACCTGGGGACGACCAACTCCGTCGTCGCGGTCCTGGAGGGCGGCGAGCCGACGGTGATCGCCAACTCCGAGGGCTCCCGCACCACCCCGTCCATCGTGGCCTTCGCCAAGAACGGCGAAGTGCTCGTGGGCCAGCCCGCCAAGAACCAGGCGGTGACCAACGTCGACCGCACCATCCGCTCGGTGAAGCGCCACGTAGGCACCGACTGGAAGACCGACGCGATCGACGGCAAGGCGTACACGTCGCAGGAGATCTCCGCGCGTGTCCTGATGAAGCTGAAGCGCGACGCCGAGGCGTACCTGGGCGAGGAGATCACGGACGCCGTGATCACCGTGCCCGCGTACTTCGAGGACGCCCAGCGCCAGGCCACGAAGGAAGCCGGCCAGATCGCCGGTCTGAACGTCCTGCGCATCGTCAACGAGCCCACCTCCGCCGCCCTGGCCTACGGCCTGGACAAGGGCGAGAAGGAGCAGACGATCCTCGTCTTCGACCTCGGCGGCGGCACGTTCGACGTGTCCCTGCTGGAGCTCGGCGACGGCGTCGTCGAGGTCCGCGCGACCTCCGGTGACAACCACCTCGGCGGCGACGACTGGGACCAGCGCGTCGTCGACTGGCTGGTCGAGCGCTTCAAGTCCGCGAACGGCATCGACCTGACCAAGGACAAGATGGCGCTCCAGCGGATCCGCGAGGCCGCCGAGAAGGCGAAGATCGAGCTGTCCAGCTCGAACAACGCCAGCATCAACCTGCCCTACATCACGGTCGACTCGGACAAGAACCCGCTGTTCCTGGACGAGACGCTGTCCCGCGCCGAGTTCCAGCGCATCACGAACGACCTGCTGGAGCGCACCCGCGCGCCGTTCAACAACGTGATCAAGGACGCCGGCGTCTCCGTCGGCGACATCGACCACGTCGTGCTCGTGGGTGGTTCCACCCGCATGCCGTCCGTGGCCGAGCTGGTCAAGGAGCTGACCGGTGGCCGTGAGCCCAACAAGGGCGTGAACCCGGACGAGGTCGTCGCCGTCGGCGCGGCTCTGCAGGCCGGTGTCCTCAAGGGCGAGGTCAAGGACGTCCTGCTGCTCGACGTCACCCCGCTGTCCCTGGGCATCGAGACCAAGGGCGGCGTGATGACCAAGCTCATCGAGCGCAACACGACGATCCCGACCAAGCGGTCCGAGATCTTCACGACGGCGGACGACAACCAGCCGTCGGTGCAGATCCAGGTGTTCCAGGGCGAGCGCGACTTCGCCTCGGACAACAAGAAGCTCGGCATGTTCGAGCTGACCGGCCTGCCCCCGGCCCCCCGCGGCCTGCCGCAGATCGAGGTCACCTTCGACATCGACGCGAACGGCATCGTCCACGTCGGCGCCAAGGACCTCGGCACCGGCAAGGAGCAGTCGATGACGATCACCGGTGGCTCCGCGCTGCCGAAGGACGACATCGAGCGCATGGTCAAGGACGCCGAGGCCCACGCGGAGGAGGACAAGCGCCGCCGCGACGAGGCCGAGGTCCGCAACCAGGCGGAGACCCTCGTCTACCAGACCGAGAAGGTCGTCAAGGAGAACGAGGACAAGCTCCCCGAGGACGTCAAGGAGAAGGTCAAGGCCGCCGTGGCCGAGACCAACGAGGCGCTCAAGGGCACCGACATCGCCGCCGTCCGCGCGGCCGTGGAGAAGCTCGCCACCGAGTCGCAGGCCATCGGCACCGCCCTGTACTCCAACACGGGTGCGGCGGCCCCCGGCGCTGAAGGCGCCGAGGGTGCTCCCGGTGCGGCCGCCGGTGACAAGGGCGCCGACGACGTCGTGGACGCCGAGATCGTCGACGAGGACGAGAAGAAGTGACCCACCCACACGACGAGCAGGCCGACCCGGTGGCGGGGGACCGCCACCGGGCCGAGCCCGACACCGACCAGGCGCTCGACGCGGAGATCCTCGACGTCGAGTTCGAGGGCGGCAAGCACGCGGCGCCCGAAGTCCTCTTCGACGAGGACCCGGCGGCCGAGTTCAAGGCGCAGCTCGACGAGCGCACGGCTGACCTCCAGCGGCTGACCGCGGAGTACGCGAACTACCGCAAGCGCGTGGAACGCGACCGCGAGGCCGTGGTCGCCAACGCGAAGGCGCAGGTGGCGGGCGAACTCCTGGCCGTGCTGGACGACGTGGAGAGGGCCGCCGCGCACGGCGACCTGACCGGCGCGTTCAAGGCCGTCGCGGACAAGCTCGTCGGCGCCCTCCAGCACACGGGGCTCGAGTCGTTCGGCCACGACGGCGAACCGTTCGACCCGTCGGTGCACGAAGCGGTCCAGCACGGCACGTCCCCGGACGTGGCGGGCCCGACCGTGAGCGCCGTCCTGCGGCGCGGCTACCGCTTCGGCGACCGCGTCCTGCGGCCCGCGCTCGTGGCGGTCACCGACTTCGAGGCGAGTGACGTGTCCGTGCCTGACCAGGCAGCGGACTAGGTACCAGAGGAAAGGAGGAGACGTCCGGATGAGTGCTAGGGACTGGATCGAAAAGGACTTCTACCGCGAGCTGGGCGTCTCCTCCGACGCCTCGGCGGACGAGATCAAGAAGGCGTACCGGAAGCTGGCTCGGGAGATGCACCCCGACGCCAACCCCGGCGACGCCAAGGCCGAGGCGCGGTTCAAGGCCGTGTCCGAGGCCAACGGCATCCTGTCGGACCCGGCGAAGCGCAAGCAGTACGACGAGGCCCGCAGGCTGTACGGCGGTGGCGGCGGCTTCGGCGGCGGTGGCTTCGGCTCCGGCGGCGCCCGGTTCGACGTGAACGACCTGTTCAACCGCGCCGGTGGCGCGGGCGGCGCCCAGCAGCCCGGCGCCGGAGGTCTCGGCGACCTGCTCGGCGGCCTCTTCAACCGCCGCGGCGGCACGGCCTCCTCGGCGACCCGGCCGCGGCGCGGCGAGGACGTCGAGACCGACGTCCGCATCGACTTCACCGAGGCGGTCAAGGGCGCGACGGTGCCGATGCGCCTGTCGAGCCCGGCCGCCTGCGGCACGTGCGGCGGCTCCGGCGCGAAGCCCGGAACCACCCCGCACACCTGCGTGAACTGCGGTGGCGCCGGCCTGGTGACCCGCAGCCAGGGCGCGTTCGCGTTCAGCGAGCCGTGCCCCGACTGCCGCGGGACCGGCCGCGTCATCGACGACCCGTGCCCCGAGTGCGGCGGCGACGGCGTGAGCACCAAGACCCGAACGCTGACCATCAGGATCCCCGCGGGGGTCGACGACGGCCAGCGCATCCGCCTCGCCGGACAGGGGGAGCCGGGGCGCAACGGCGGCCCCACCGGTGACCTGTTCGTGAGGGTCCACGTGAATCCGCACCCGCTCTTCGGCCGCTCCGGCAACGACCTCACGCTCAACGTGCCGGTGTCGTTCGCCGAACTCGCGCTCGGCACGACGTTGACGGTGCCGACGCTCGAGGGCAAGGTGACCTTGAAGGTGCCCGCGGGCACGGCCAGCGGCCGCATCCTCCGGGCCAAGGGCAAGGGCATCGAGAAGCGCGACGGCAAGACCGGTGACCTGCTCATCACGTTGCAGGTGGCCGTGCCCAACAACATGGACGCCAAGGCCAAGGAAGCCCTCGAGGCGTACGCCGAGGCCACCGCGCAGCACGACCCGCGAGCGGAGCTGAACGCACTGCTCGAGAGCAAGGGGAGGTCGACGTGAGCACACCGGGGTTCCCCTTCCCACCCGGCACCGACGAGGACACCCCGTTCTTCGTGATCTCGGTGGCGGCCCAGCTCTCCGGCCTGCACGCCCAGACCCTCCGCAGCTACGACCGCCTGGGCCTGGTGTCGCCCGGCCGCACGTCCGGCGGCGGCAGGCGGTACTCGATGCGCGACATCGTGCTGCTGCGCGAAGTCCAACGCCTGTCCCAGGAAGACGGCGTGAACCTCGCGGGCATCAAGCGCATCATCGACCTGGAGAACCAGGTCGACGCCCTGCGGAGCAGGCTCGCCGAGGTCACCCAGGAACTCGCGAACGCCCTCGCCGCGGCCGACCACGCCGCCGCGTCGGTCCACAAGACCTACCGCCGCGACCTCGTGCCCCTGCGCCACGAAACAGCACTCGTCGTCTGGAAACCCCAACCGCGCAAGTGAGGTGGGACCCCGCGACTCCCGCCGAGGTGTCCCGGCTGTTCGCCGGGACCCCGTGGCTGCTGGCAGGCGGGTACGCGGTCGAGCTGGCGGTGGGAAGGGCTTTCCGCCCGCACGGCGACATCGACGTGCTGTTGCTGCGGCGCGACCAGTTGGCCGCTCAACGCGCGTTGGCCGGGTGGGAGTGGTGGGCCGCGGACCCTCCAGGGACGTTGAGGCCTTGGCTGGCTGACGAACAGCTCCCGTTGGACGTGCACGACATCTGGTGCCGGCCCTCCCCGGATGCCTCGTGGCGGATCCAGGTGATGCTCGACGAGTCGGACGGCCCGGACTGGGTGTCCCGCCGAAACCCCGCTCTCCGCAGACCCGTGGAGTCGTTGCGGCACACCGGCCCGGACGCCATCCCGTACCTGGCTCCGGAGGTGCAGCTGTTCTCCAAAGCGGCATCCCCGCGCCCCAAGGACCAGCAGGACTTCGACCACCTGCTGCCGGTGTTGACCCCCGGCCAACGCACGTGGCTCCGCGCGGCCATCACGGACACCTACGGCGACCACCCGTGGACCGCCCGGCTCTAGCGGTGCCGCGACTTTCGCGGGTCCGCTTCCCTGACTTCGGCGACCAGTGGTCGGGGACATCGAGGCCTTCGGCTCTGCGGTCTTCCCGGAGTCGGACTTGTGAGCGTTGAGCTTCACGAGTCGTGAAAATGTTTCACGCGAACCCATTGTGGACGCGCTCTCACAACCGCTCGGCGACCACTCCGAGTAACGGTCGATCTTGAGCGAAGCTCGGTTTCCGGTCGGGGATCCCCCCGAATTCCACTCTACCGACGAGGTCCGACAATTTTCGGGGACCAGGTCGGGGAAACCGCGCTGACCAGCGGAGACGTATTTTCGCAAATCGTCGCGAACCGAAATTGTCGGTGCGGCTTGGTAGCGTTGAAATCAGGGGTCCCCCTGGACGGGGGACGTCTATTCGATACCGCTGATTCTCGGTTGGGGCGGTGAAGACCATGCCCCGGAAATCGAGGTTCCGCTATTTTCGTCGACCCGTTTCGGTCGGCCCGTCGAACAGAGCCGACCGCGTTGTGGCGCGGCCGTTCGTGGCCCCAGTGGTTCTCGCCGTCGCCACGCACGCGCCGGTTGCGGGCAGGCAGCCGGCGCGTCGAACTGGACCTCGTCTAGTCCAGGGTGAACGGGTCGTACTTGATGCGGTCGAGCGGTGTGCCGGCGACCAGCATCCTGGAGACCGTGGAGCGGATCATGGCGGGGGAACCGCACACGAGCACGTCCCGGTCTTCCCAGGCGCCGTAGCGGGTGACGACGTCGGCCAGGGTTCCTTGCTCGACGCCTCGGGCGCCGGGGTCGGATTCCAGGACCGGGACGACGGTCAGCCACGGGTTGGTCATGGCGATGCGCTGGAGGTTGTCCAGGTCGTACAGGTCCTCGCGGGTCCTGCCGCCGACGAACAGGTGGACCCTGGGGTTCTCGCCCCACTGGGACATCTCGTCGACGATCGCGTGCATCGGCGCCACGCCGGTGCCGCCCGCGACCATCAGCACGTCCTGCTTGGACGTCCGGTCGACGCCGAGCCTGCCCATGGGCGGGCCGAGGCGCCAGACGTCGCCGGGCTGCGTGTGGCCGACGACGGAGCGGCTGACCCAGCCGCCTTCGACGGACCGCACGTGGAACTCGATGGAGCCGTCCTCGCGCGGGGCGTTGGCGGGTGAGAAGTACCGCCACAGCCTGCCGCGCTGGGGTGTCTCCACGCTGAGGTACTGGCCCGCCCGGTAGGGCAGCGGGTGGTCGGGCTGGAGCCTGACCACGGCCAGGTCCCAGCTCACGCGCTGGTGCTCCAGCACGGTGGCGCGCCAGAACGCCGGTCCGTCGTCGGCCGCCGCCGCTTCCTGCATGGACCTGGCCATGATCGTGTACGCCTCGGCCCACGCCATCTCGACCGCTGGGGTCCAGGCGGTGCCCGCGTACTTCTTCACGGCGGCCAGCAGCGCGGTGCCGACGGCTTCGTAGTGGATCGTCACGACCCCGAACTTGCGGTGGTCACGACCCAACTGGCGGAGGAACGGGATGAGGTCGTCCGGGCGGTCCACCATCTGCACCGTGTGCACGAGGGCGCGCAGCAGGCGGCTGCGCTGCACCTCCATGTTGGCGGGGAACATCTCGCGGGTGGAGGGCGAGAGGCTGAAGAGCATGCCGTAGAAGAACTTGGCGACTTCTTCGGCGCGCGGCTCCACCACCGCGAAGCTCTCCCGGATCATGCGCACCATCGCGGTGACGCCGGGGGGTGGTTCGCGGTGTGGCGGAGTAGGGATGGGACTTAGTACGGCGTTCGCTGTCATGATCCGGGCGCAGTCTCCACGTTCTTAGAGGCGCCAGCAAGGCGCACCGTCCACGTCAAGCATCCAACCCCGACGCGACGACATTAACCCTTCATCTGGCTGGTTGACTCCTTGATGCCACCTTCGAGTGCAGCTTGGTTACATAGCGTCGCACGGATACCGGCCAACAGGGGCACATTCTCCTTCGTGTGTACCTTGATCGCCCCTTGTTTGATACGCGAAGACGTGCGTCGCGCCGCGTAGTCACCCAGGGCCTCCTCGGCTCCAGCCTCCTGAGACCCGGATTCCTCCTGTCGGGTGGTCCTCCACGTCACAGTCAGAACAGTTGTATTGGGCAACTATCCAGGCATATAGTTGTCATTGACAACTAACGAGGTGATGGGATGGGCCCGACCAGGGAGAGCTGCATCGACGTCCTGCGTCAGCTCCACGCGATGTTCCAGCTCAAGCACGTGATGACCGCGAAGGTGTGGGACGAGCGCGATCTGAACCCGGCCGCCGTGACGCTGCTCGCCGAGTTGGCGCGCCGCGGCGAGGCCCGCGTGTCCGAGCTGGCGCAGTTCCACCTGGTCGACACGTCCGTCGTGAGCAGGCAGGTCGCGCAGCTCGAGAAGGCTGGCCTGGTCGAACGCCGGGCCTGCCAGGACGACGGCCGCGCCCAGCTCATCTCCGCCACGCCCCACGGGCTGGAGATGCTCGACGGCTGGCGGCAGGCCCAGATCACCCTCGTCCAAGAGGCGCTCGCCGACTGGTCCGAAGAAGACGTCCGCGCGTTCGTACGCCAGTTCGGCTTGTTCACCGACGACCTGCGCGCTCACCTGCTGGTCCCGGAGGCCATTCGATGACAGACGCAACACCCATGACCCACCGCAAGATCCTGGAGGCCCTGTCCGGGATCCTGCTGGCGCTGCTGGTCGCGATCCTCAGCTCGACGATCGTGGCCAACGCGCTCCCGACGATCCTCGCGGATCTCAAGGGCAACCAGACCCAGTACACCTGGGTCATCACCTCGACGCTCCTCGCGTCCACGGCCACCACCCCGATCTGGGGCAAGCTGGCCGACCTGTTCAGCAAGAAGCTGCTGTTCCAGATCGCCATCACCATCTTCACGATCGGCTCCGTGCTCTCCGGGTTCGCCCAGGACATGGAGCAGCTGATCGGCTTCCGCGTCGTCCAGGGCCTCGGCATGGGCGGGGTGCAGGCGCTCGCGCAGGTCATCATCGGCGCGATGGTCAGCCCGCGTGAGCGTGGCCGCTACAGCGGCTACACCGGCGCGGTCATGGCCGCGGCGACGGTCGGCGGCCCGCTCGTCGGCGGGTTCATCGTCGACACGCCGGGGCTCGGCTGGCGCTGGACGTTCTTCATCACCGTGCCGCTCGCGGTGATCGCGCTCGGCGTGCTCGCCAAGACGCTGAAGCTGCCCACGGTCAAGAAGGACGTGAAGATCGACTACCTGGGCGCGTTCCTGATCACCGGCGGCGTCAGCCTGGTGCTGCTGTGGGTGTCGTTCGCGGGCAAGGACTTCGGCTGGATCTCGCTGGAGACCCTCGCCTACCTCGGCGGGGCGGCGGTCGTGCTCGCGACCGCGTACCTCGTGGAGCGCCGCGCCAGCTCGCCGGTCGTGCCGCTGCGGCTGTTCAAGCACCGCACGCTGGCGCTGGCCGTGCTCGGCAGCGTCGCCGTCGGCACCTCGATGTTCGGCGCCTCGGTGTTCCTCGGCCAGTACTTCCAGCTCTCCCGCGGCTTCTCGCCGACGAAGGCCGGTCTGCTCACGCTGCCGCTGGTGGCGGGTCTGACGATCGCGTCGACCATCTCCGGCCAGTTGATCTCGAAGTACGGCAAGTGGAAGAACTTCCTGGTCTCCGGCGCGGTGATCCTCGTCGTCGGGCTCGGGCTGCTGTCCACGATCGACCACCAGACCAACCTGGTGCTGATGGGCGGCTACATGGCCCTGACCGGCATCGGGCTCGGCCTGACCATGCAGAACCTGGTGCTCGCCGTGCAGAACGACGTGGCGATGGCCGACCTCGGCGCCGCCAGCTCCACGGTCACGTTCTTCCGCTCGCTCGGCGGCACGGCCGGTGTCGCGGTGCTCGGCTCGGTGCTCGCCAGCCAGGTGAGCACGAAGATCGCCGCGGGTCTGCCGCCCGGCACGCCCGCGGGCACCGGTGGCGGCACGCTCGACCTGGCCCACCTGCCCGGCCCGATCCAGGCGCTGGTGCGCGGGGCCTACGGCGACGCCATGGCGACGCTGTTCCTGATCGCGGCCATCGCCGCCGTCGTCACGGTCATCGCGGTGGTGTTGATCAAGGAGGTGCCGTTGCGGACCTCGATGGACATCCCCCAACCGGTGGTCGGCTCACCGACGGGTGAGGCACCTGTCCACCTCCCTGTGGATGCCGACCTGCGGAATGTGGATAACTCCCCCTCCGATGTGGACAACTCGCTACTACATGTGGGTGACCGGAGGTAGGGAAGGCCCAGATATGCCCTCCGCTGCGTGATCAACGCGGCGGAGGGCATTGTCGTGTTTCAGGGCTTGGCGGCCTTCTCGGCCGCGCTGCGCTCGACGCAGAACTCGTTGCCCTCGGGATCGGCGAGCACGACCCAGCCGCGGCCGTCGGGCCTGCGCTGGTCGTCCACGAGCGTCGCGCCGACACCGAGCAGCCGCTCGACCTCCTCGTCGCGCGTGGTGTCCGGCTGGAGGTCGAGGTGCACGCGGTTGCGGGTGGACTTCTTGTCGGGGACGGTCACGAACAGCAGGAGAGGGCCGCTCGGCGGCAGGAGGGACGCCTCGGGGTCGCCGGGGAAGTCGTCGTCGGCCAGCGGGTAGCCGGTCACCTTGGACCAGAACACCGCCAGTTCGTACGGGTCGAGGCTGCTGAAGGTGATGTGCTGGGGTTTCGCGCTCATCCGCCGATCCTCTCCGAGGTCGTGGCCCAGGCCACAGCGATTTTTCAAGTTGAGCGGAACGGACTCAACTTTGCTGACGTTGTGCATGATGGAAGCGCGTGCGGAAAGCTGGCGCGCACATCTGGCGATGGGGTGAGGAATGGACGCTTTCAACCCGACCACGAAGACCCAGCAGGCGGTCTCGGCCGCGGTGCAGACCGCGACGATCGCGGGGAACCCGGACGTGGGCTCCGTGCACCTGCTCGGCGCGCTGCTGGCTCAGGGGGACGGGCTGACCGCGCCGCTGCTGGCCGCGGTGGGCGCGGATCCTGCGGTCGTGCACAAGGACCTGGAGCAGCTGTCGCGCGCGCTGCCGACGGCGAGCGGGGCCTCGATGTCCGCGCCGCAGTTCTCGCGCGACGCCGCTCGGGTGCTGGCCAAGGCGCAGGAGCTGGCGACCGAGATGGGGGACGAGTACGTCTCCACCGAGCACCTGCTCGTCGGCCTCGCCCAGTACGGCGGGACGGTCGCCGACCTGCTGCGGCGGCACGGGGCCACGCCGGAGGCGTTGCGCGAGGCGTTCACGAAGGTGCGGGGGTCCGCTCGGGTGACGAGTCCGGATCCCGAGGGCACATACAAGGCGTTGGAGAAGTTCGGCGTCGACCTGACCGAGCGGGCCCGCAAGGGCGAGTTGGACCCGGTGATCGGGCGCGACTCGGAGATCCGGCGGGTCGTGCAGGTGCTGTCGCGGCGGACGAAGAACAACCCGGTGCTGATCGGTGAGCCCGGCGTCGGCAAGACGGCGATCGTCGAAGGCTTGGCCCAGCGGGTCGTCGCCGGGGACGTGCCGGAGTCGTTGCGGGGCAAGCGGGTCGTGGCCCTGGACCTGGGGTCCATGGTGGCCGGGGCGAAGTACCGCGGGGAGTTCGAGGAGCGGTTGAAGGCCGTCCTGAAGGAGATCACCGACTCCGCGGGGCAGGTCATCACGTTCATCGACGAGCTGCACACGATCGTCGGGGCCGGTGCGACGGGCGAGAGCGCGATGGACGCCGGGAACATGATCAAGCCGATGCTCGCCCGCGGTGAGCTGCGGATGGTCGGCGCGACCACGCTGGACGAGTACCGGAAGTACGTGGAGAAGGATCCGGCGCTGGAGCGCCGTTTCCAGCAGGTGCTGGTGGGGGAGCCGAGTGTCGAGGACACGGTCGGGATCCTGCGCGGGTTGAAGGAGCGGTACGAGGTCCACCACGGTGTCCGGATCACGGACACCGCGCTGGTGGCCGCCGCGACGTTGTCGGATCGGTACATCACGTCGCGGTTCCTGCCGGACAAGGCGATCGACCTGGTCGACGAGGCCGCGTCGCGGTTGCGGATGGAGATCGACTCGCGGCCGGTGGAGGTCGACGAGGTCGAGCGGGCCGTTCGTCGGCTGGAGATCGAGGAGATGGCTCTGTCGAAGGAGTCGGATCTCGCTTCGAAGGAGCGGTTGACGGCGCTGCGGGCCGAGCTGGCCGAGAAGCGGGAGAACCTCGCCGGGTTGACGGCTCGGTGGCAGAACGAGAAGGGGTCGATCGACAAGGTCCGGGACCTCAAGGAGCAGTTGGAGCAGTTGCGCGGGGAGTCCGAGAGGGCCGAGCGCGACGGGGACCTGGGGCGGGCCGCTGAGCTGCGGTACGGGCGGATCCCGGCGTTGGAGAAGGACCTGGAGGAGGCCACCAAGTCGACCGAGCAGGCCTCGGCGATGCTGAAGGAGGAAGTCGGGCCGGATGACGTCGCGGATGTCGTGAGCGCGTGGACCGGGATTCCCGCCGGGCGGTTGCTGGAGGGGGAGACGTCGAAGCTGCTGCGCATGGAGGAGGAGCTGACCCGGCGGGTTGTGGGTCAGGTCGAAGCCGTGCGGGTGGTGTCGGACGCGGTTCGGCGGACACGGGCTGGAGTTGCGGATCCGGATCGGCCTACGGGGTCGTTCCTGTTCCTCGGGCCCACTGGTGTGGGTAAGACCGAGTTGGCGAAGGCGTTGGCGGAGTTCCTGTTCGACGACGAGCGGGCGATGATTCGCATCGACATGAGCGAGTACTCCGAGAAGCATTCGGTGGCTCGGTTGGTGGGGGCGCCTCCTGGGTATGTGGGGTACGACCAGGGTGGGCAGTTGACGGAGTCGGTGCGTCGGCGGCCTTACTCGGTGGTGTTGTTGGATGAGGTGGAGAAGGCTCATCCGGATGTGTTCGATGTGCTGTTGCAGGTGTTGGACGACGGGCGGTTGACTGACGGGCAAGGGCGCACTGTCGATTTTCGGAACACCATTTTGGTGTTGACGTCGAATCTTGGGTCGCATGCTATTGCCGATGTCAATTTGGATGCTCGGCAGCGGGATGACGCTGTGATGGCAGTGGTGCGGCGGCACTTCAAGCCGGAGTTCCTGAACCGGTTGGATGATGTCGTGGTGTTCCAGGCGTTGGCCACTGAGGAGCTGACGTCCATCGTGGACATCCAGGTGCGGCGGTTGGCTGATCGGTTGGGGCAGCGTCGGTTGACGTTGGAAGTGACGGCTTCTGCTCGGGATTGGTTGGCGTTGAACGGGTTCGATCCCGTGTACGGGGCTCGGCCGTTGCGGAGGTTGATCCAGACGTCTGTGGGGGATCAGTTGGCCAAGGAGTTGCTTGCCGGAGAGGTGCGGGATGGGGATACCGTGCGGGTGGATGTCCTGGATGACAACTCTGGGTTGATTGTTGGGCGGTCGTAGGGTTGGGGCTTTTGAGTAAGGGCTGAACCCCCGGTTGCGCCGATTGTCCCACCCTCTTTCGTCTTGTCAAGGCTGGAAAGATGCCTTGACAAGACGAAAGAGGGTGGGGGCGCAAAAACAACCGGGGGCTGGCCGGGGTGGGGGTTGAAAGAATCTGCCGGCCTGGTGCGGTTTGGTCTCGGTGCGAGTGCCGGCCGGGGGCCGGAAGATTTTTGGTCCGGTTTCGAACGGTGCGGGTGCCGGCCGGGGGCCGGAAGATGGACAGAGCAGTTTCGTGCGGTGCGAGTAAGAGTTAGGTCGGGTTGGTCACGGGGCTTGGTCGGGGCGGGGACCTGGTGGCCTCGGCTTGCGTCGTGGGCTGGTGGTGGCTGCCGGCTGATCACGTTGTGTCTGTGGCTACCGGGAGAAAGCTGTGGGGGTTTCTCCCTGGGGGTGTCTGACCTGGGCACAGGTGGGGGGTTGGGGCAGGGTCAAAGCGGTGGGACACCCCCGTGTGAGGTAACGGGTTGATCTGTTCGTGCGAACCATGTCGCTGGTGATCTTCGTAATGCCCACCGGGACCGCTACCCTCGTGCTGTGGGAATACCTGCCTGGGTCTGGTTCACCGTCTGCGCGGTGGCGGGAGTTGCCGGCTTTGCGCTGCTCGCGACCGACCGGGCGCAGCGCACCGCGCGCAACCGGGAACGGCGCAGGTGGGCCGCGTTGCGTGGATGGCAGTTCGAGGAGACCGACCACGTGCTGCCCACGCGGTGGGAGAGCGGGGCCATCGCCTACTACGGCACGGGGATCGCTCGGGACGTTGTGGCGGGCTCCACGTTCACCGCTGATGGGCGCCGGCAGGTCTACGTGCTCGACCACGAGACGAACGGCAAGGTCAACTCGGTCCTGGTCGGTGTGCGGTGTCGGCGGCCGTTGTCCGTGGTCATCGAGTTGTGGCTGCCGAGTGTGCCGTTCCAGCGGGACCAGATGCCGGACCTGTTGGGGCCCGTGGGATCGCGGTACGCGTTTGTCACCGAGTTGGCCGCCGCGCGGAAGTTGATCACGCCTGACCTGGTCGACGCCGCCGAGGAGATCGGCGCTGACGTGACCGTGGTCTGGTTCGAGGGTGACTGGGTGATGGCGGCCGCGCCGCCGAACTCCAGCCCGGCTCGGCTGGAGCGGTTGCTGCGTGACGTGGGTGAACTGGCCGATGTCGTGGACCCGTTCGACGCCGAGCAGGACGCCGAGAGCGGTGGCGAGGTCTACCGGCCGTCGTTCGGGCGCAAGCCCGCCAGCTGACCTGCTCGCTACCTGCCGGTAGGACCCGCTAGCGTCGGGTCCATGCCTACCGCCATGGTGACCGGGGCCACCGCCGGTATCGGAGCCGCGTTCGCCCGCCGTCTTGCCGCCGAAGGTCATGACCTCGTGCTGGTGGCCCGTACTACGTCCCGGCTCGACGAGTTGGCCAAGCAGTTGACTGGTCGGCACGGGGTCGCGGTCGAGGTGTTGGCCGCTGATCTCTCCGACGCCGGGGAGCGGGCCGTGGTCGAGCGGCGGCTCGCTGATTCGGCCGCGCCTGTCGACCTGCTGGTCAACAACGCCGGGTTCGCGAGTTCCGGTGAGTTCCTGACGATGGACGTCGAACGCCTTCAGGCGCAGCTCGACGTGAACGTGACGAGCGTGCTGCGGCTCACCAAGGCGGTGCTGCCCGGCATGGTCGAACGCGGTCGTGGTGCGGTGGTGAACGTGTCCAGCGTGGCGAGTTTCCTGCCCGGTCGCGGGTCGACCTACAGCGCCGAGAAGTCGTACGTGACGTTGTTCTCCGAGGGCATCTCGATGTCGCTCGAAGCCACCGGCACGCCGGTTCGGGTCATGGCGCTGGCGCCGGGGTTCGTCCGCACCGAGTTCCACGAGCGCGCGTCGATCGACATGTCGTCCACGCCGGACTTCCTGTGGCTGGACGCGGATCGGCTGGTGCACGACTGCCTCGCGGACCTGCGCGCGGGCAAGGCGCTGTCGATCCCCGGCGCGCAGTACAAGGCGATCGTGTCCGTGAGCAAGCTGATCCCCAGGGCGTTGCTGCGCAAGGCCGCGTCGCGGTTCGCCGGTGGTCGAGGCCGGACCTGATCGCGCCGCTCCCGTCCCGTGTGCAAAGGTGTCGACCTGTGCGAACCGAAGTGGTCCTTGACGCCGGTGCCAAAGCAGAGCTGGCCCGGTTGGTGAGTGAGTTGGCCGTCGTGCACGGCAAGGTGACCCTGTCCTCGGGGCGTGAGGCGGACTACTACATCGACCTGCGGCGGGCGACGCTGCACCACGCGGCCGCCCCGCTGATCGGCAAGCTGCTGCGGCAGCTCACCTCCGACTGGGACTACGTGGCCGCGGGTGGGCTCACGCTCGGCGCGGACCCCGTGGCGACCGCGATGATGCACGCCGCGGCGGCCGCCGGTGACGTGCTGGACGCGTTCGTCGTCCGCAAGGAGGCCAAGAAGCACGGCATGCAGCGCCGGATCGAGGGCATCGAGGTCACCGGGCAGCGCGTGCTCGCCGTGGAGGACACGACCACGACCGGCAACAGCCCGCTGACCGCCGTCGAGGCGCTGCGCGAGGCCGGGGCGACCGT
>Ga0247771_1000065_pt1 | contig 45530 bp, 38 predicted proteins | sample UWRJL197509C6_FD_179948 | JGI IMG/M metagenome (GOLD analysis project Ga0247771, IMG submission 179948) | Plant litter microbial communities from Arlington Agricultural Research Station in Wisconsin, United States - UWRJ-L197-509C-6 | ecosystem: Environmental > Terrestrial > Plant litter >... | reverse complement strand
AAGACCCTCGACCACCAGCACCTCAACGACATCGTCCCCGGCAACCCGACCGCCGAGAACATGGCCGTCTGGATGCACGCCCAGTGGGCCGTCGAGTACCCGGAGCTGACCGCCGTCCGCGTCTCCGAGACCCCCAAGACCTGGGCCGAGTACCGACCCTGACGTCCTGCACCCCGCAGAGAGGCGACCCATGACCACCCACGCCGGACACGACCTCCTCCACGACCTCACCCCGCCCGCCGACGAGGACCCCCTGGTCGACGTCGCCCGGCAGTTGCTGAAGGAGATCGGCGAGGACCCCGACCGCGAGGGGCTGCGCGACACGCCCCAGCGGTTCGCCCGCTGGTGGCGCGAGTTCACCGACTACCACCCCGGCACCACCGACACCCTGTTCGAGGCGACGACCACCAGCCAGCTCGTCATCGTCTCCGACATCGCGGTCTGGTCGCTGTGCGAGCACCACCTGCTGCCGTTCAGCGCCACCATCACCATCGCCTACCGCCCCACCGGCCACCTCCTGGGCCTGTCCAAGTTCGCCCGCGTGGCGCACAACCACGCCCACCGGCTCCAGGTGCAGGAACGGCTCGTCGCCGACATCGCCACCGACATCACCACCATCACCGGCGCCCCCGACGTGGCCGTCATCGCCCGCGGCGAGCACCTCTGCATGACCATGCGCGGCATCAAGACCAGCGCGCTCATGACCTCCACCGCGTACCACGGCGCGTTCTCCACTGATCCCGCCCTGCGCGCGGAACTGCTCAGCCTCACCCGTTCCTGACCCCGGAGGACGAACTCCCGATGACACAGGAGAAACCCGCGGTCCTGCTGGTCGATCCGATCCGGACCGGGGCGCGGTACAAGGCCGCCGCCCGCGACCTCGGGTTCACCGTCGCCTCGGTGTACACCGTCGAGTACAGCGCGGGCAGCCCCGGCCACGCCGAGGGCGACGACGTGTCGCTGTATGCCTCGGACGTGGACGAGGTGCAGCGGCAGGTCGTGGCGCACGGGCTCGACGTGCGGGCGGTGCTGCCCACGGTGGACACCGGCGTGGAGTTGGCGGACCTGGTCGCGCACCGGCTCGGCCTGCCGGGCAACGACCGCGCGCTCGCACGGGCCCGGCGCAACAAGGCGGCCATGCGGACACGGGCGCTGGACGCGGGTCTGCGCGTGCCGGAGTTCCGGCTCGTCGCGCCGGAGGGGATCCGCGCGGCGATCGAGGAGATCGGGTTCCCCGCCATCGTCAAGCCCACCATGGGGTCCTGCTCGCAGGGGGTCGTGGTGATCTCCGACGAGGGCTCGCTCGGCGAGCTGGACGGGCTGGTCACCCACGACGCCTTCGCCGTGCCGATCACGGAGTGGTTGGTGGAGCGGTACGTCCGCGGCCGCGAGTTCGCCGTCAACCACTACAGCGCGGATGGCGAGCACCGCTTAGTGGACATCTGGGAGTACCGCCAGCCCGGCGACGGCGACTACGACTTCCCCGTTTGGGAGACCGTGCAGCTCGACGAGACCGACCCGGACTTCGCGCGGTTGAGCGAGTACGTCGGCGAGGTGCTCGACGGGTTCGGCATCGGCCGGGGCCCGAGCCACACCGAGGTCAAGGCCAACGCCGACGGGGTGTTCCTCATCGAGGTCGGCGCGCGGCAGCCCGGCGGGCCCGCGATGGAGATGTGGGACCGCCACAGCGACCTCATGCGTCCCTACCACGACTCCATCGAGTGCTACCTCGGCCGCCGACCGTCCATCATGGACAAGTCGCCGGACTTCAAGGCGGTGTTCGGGTCTCTGGTCATCCGCAACGACGACGTGCCCGGCACGTTGAAGGCCGTGCACGGCGTCGACGAGCTCGACGGGCTGCCCGGCATCGACCGCGTCATGGTCGAGTGCGCTCCCGGCGACCACGTCCCGGTGACCCGCGACAGCCTCGCGATCCCGGTCAGCGTGTTCGTCACCGGACCGGACCAGGCGACGGTGCTGGCCACCCTCGCGACCGTCCGTTCCCTGGTGTCGCTGGAGATCGAGCCCGACCCGAGCGCGACCGGCTGACATGACCGGAACGCGCGGCACGAGGCCGTTCGGCTTCGTGGACACCTACCGGGACGTGCTGGCCACCCCGGTCGACCGGCGGCTGGCGCTCGTGAGCGTGCTGTCGAAGCTCTCCTACGGCATGTTCCCCGTCAGCGCCGTGCTGCTGCTGTCCCCGCGGTACTCCTACGGAGCCGCGGGCGGCGCGGCGGGCGTGATGCTGCTGGCGACCGCGGTGAGCAGCCCGGCCCGCGGCAGGCTCGTCACCGGACGGTCCGGCCGGGCGGTGCTGCTGCTGTGCCTGGCCGGTTACCTCGCGGGCGTGACGGGGCTGGTGGTCGGGGCGTCGGAGCGGCTGCCGTTCGCGGTGGTGCTGCTGTCGTCGTTGGTGGCCGGGTTGTGCGCGCCGCCGGTCGGCATCGTGCTGCGCGCCCACTGGACGGCCGCCGACCGCCGCCGCGGCAGACCCTCCGGCAACGCCCTGGAGTCCGCGCTGATGGACATCACGCTCATCACCGGCCCGGTGCTGGCCACCTGGCTGAGCGTGTCCCTGCGACCCGAGCTGCCGTTCGTGGCCGTCGGCGTGCTCATGGCCGCGGCCGTGCTGCTGCTGTCGGCCCCGGTCGGCGTCACCTCGGCCGTCGCACCACACCGTGACGGCCCGTGGGTGTCACGGCCGCTGCTCGCGGTGTTCGGCGCGCTGTTCCTGTTCGCCGCGGCGCTGTCCGCGGTGGAGATCGTGCTGCCCATCCACGCGCAGCAGCGGCACGTGACGGGCTACAGCGGCTGGTTCCTGGCGAGCCTGTCGCTCGGGAGCATCGCCGGAGCGCTCGTGCTCGGCGCGCTCCCGGCGAAGGTGGGGCTGCCGCCGCTGCTCGGCGGGTTCGCCGCCGGGGCGTGCCTGCTGGGACTGGCGATGCCCGTGTCGCCGATCGCCGTGCTGGCCGCGTGCCCGCTCGCGGGACTCGCCATCGGCTCGACGTTCGCCCGGTTCTACGGCGTCCTGGGCGAGATGACCCCGGCGGGCGCGGACGGCTCCGTGCAGGGCTGGGCCACCGGCGTGACCATGACCGGTTTCGCCGTCGGCAACGCGGCGGGCGCGGCGCTCGCGGGCGAGCACGGCGCACCGGCGTTCCTGGTCCTGTCACCGGTCGCGGGAGTGGCCGCGCTCGTCCTGCTGGCGCTCGCCAGACCCACCCACCACGAGGAGCAGGCATGAACCCGGAGTTCTACTCGAAGGTCGCCGCCCGCTTCGGCGGCTACTCCAGCGGAGCCCAGCGGACCGAGGTCTTCCCCGACGGCGACCCCGAGGACGTCTTCGACGGCATCGTGCTCGGCCAAGCGGGCGGGGCGCTGCTGGACGTGGGCTGCGCCGACGGCCGCAACCTCCTGCGGATCGCCCCGGCGTTCGCCACGGTCAACGCCGTCGACCTCGCGCCGGAGATGCTCGACTCGGCCAAGCGCCACCAGACCGACTCCGGCCTCGACCACGTCGTGTTCGACCTCCGCGACGCCTCGGCGACGGAGTACCCGGACGAGTCGTTCGACGTCGTGACCTCGCGCCGCGGCCCGCTGTTCGCGAAGGAGTTCCTGCGGGTCCTCAAACCCGGCGGGTCCCTGGTGCACCTGGGGATCGGCGAGCAGGACGTGCGCGAGCTGAAGGAGGTTTTCGGCCGCGGCCAGCTCCACGGCCGCTGGGACGGCGTCCCGGTGGCGACCGAGGCCCGCGCCGACCTGGAGGCCGCGGGCTTCACCACCGTGCGGGAGCAGAACCTCACCTACGAGGAGTACTTCCACACGCCCGCCGACCTCGACACCTTCCTGCACCAGGTCCCGATCTTCGAGGACTACGACACCGCCGCCGACGAGGAGCCCTTCACCCGCTACACCGCGCGGGCGTCCTCCGACCGCGGCGTCCGGCTGGGCAGGCACTGGTTCCTGCTGCACGCCAGGAAGAGCGCAGAACGGAGCGCGACATGACCATCTTCACCGAGCTCGAGTCCGAGGTGCGCAGCTACAGCCGGGCGTGGCCCGTGGTGTTCGACCGCGCCGAGGGCAGCAGGCTGTACTCCGAGGACGGCAAGCCCTACCTGGACTTCTTCGCCGGGGCGGGGGCCCTCAACTACGGGCACAACAACCCCGTGCTCAAGGAGGTCCTGCTCGACTACCTGCGCCGCGACGGCGTCTCGCACGCGCTGGACATGTTCACCGTCGCCAAGCGCGACTTCCTCCAGACGTTCGACGACCTGGTGCTGCGGCCCCGTTCCCTGGACTACAAGGTCGTCTTCCCCGGCCCCGGCGGCGCCAACGCGGTCGAGGCGGCGTTGAAGCTCGCCCGCGAGGTGACCGGCAGGCACCAGGTCGTCAGCTTCACGAACTCCTTCCACGGCATGACGTTGGGCGCGCTCGCGGTCAGCGGCAACGCCGTCAAGCGCGCCGCCGCCGGGGTGCCGCTGGCGCACACGACGCCCATGCCGTTCGACGGGTACCTCGACGGCGCGCCCCCGGATTCCCGTTACCTGGAGCGGATGCTGTCCGACGCGGGCAGCGGCCTGGACCGCCCGGCGGCCGTCGTCGTCGAGACCGTGCAGGGCGAGGGAGGCCTGCACGCCGCCCGCGCGGAGTGGTTGCGGGACCTGGCGGAGCTGTGCCGCGCGCACGGCGTGCTGCTGATCGTCGACGACGTGCAGATGGGCTGCGGCCGCACCGGCGCGTTCTTCAGCTTCGAGGACGCCGGGGTCGTGCCGGACATGGTGTGCCTGTCCAAGTCCATCGGCGGGTACGGCCTGCCGATGGCGCTCACCCTGGTCCGCCGCGAGCTCGACGTGTGGCAGCCCGGCGTGCACAACGGCACGTTCCGCGGCGTCAGCCCGGCGTTCGTGACCGGCGCGCAGGCGTTGCGCACCTACTGGAGCGACGACGACCTGGAGAAGTCCACCAAGGCCAAGGGGGAGCGGGTCGCGGCGGCGCTGGAGGACATCGCCACCGAGCACCGCGGCGCGGGCCTGCGGGTGCGAGGGCGTGGGCTGGCCGCGGGGCTGAGGTTCGGCGTCGAGGGCGCCGCGACCGAGGTGTGCGCGGCGGCGTTCGAGCGCGGCCTGCTCGTGGAGACCTCCGGCGCGGCCGACGACGTGGTCAAGCTGCTGCCCCCGCTGACCACCACCGACGACGAGCTCGACGAGGGGCTCCGCGTCATCCGGACGTGCGTGGGCGCCGTGCTCACGCGGTCCCGGCACTGAGACATCGAGGAGAGTGGCTGTGAACACCGTGATCCCGTCCGTCGACCTGGAGCAGTGGCGGTCCGCGTCCGCCGACAAGCGCGAGCGCGTCGCCGCCGACCTGGACACCGCGCTGCGCGACACCGGCATGTTCCTGCTCGACGGGCACGGCGTGCCGCGCGAGGTCATCGACGGCTTCCGCGCGCGGGCCAGGGAGTTCTTCGCCCTGCCCCACGACGTCAAGGCCCGGTACGCCGTCGAGTCGTTCCACGACAGCGGGTGGCTGGAGATGCACCCCGCGGGCGGCGTCGGCGTGCTGCGGGAGGAGGGGGAGGAGGCCCCGAGCGCACCGGACCTGCACGAGTCGTTCTACGCGAGCCCCACGCACCGCACCAGGAACCCGGACCTGGACCGGATCTACTACCCGAACAACCGCTGGCCGCGCGAGATGCCCGAGCTGAAGCTCGCCGCCGACGCCTACACCGGCCACATGGTCCGGGTGGCCGAGGCGATCAACGAGCTGCTGGCGTCCGTGCTGGGCCTGCCGGAGGACTACTTCACCTCCCGCGCCACCAAGTCGACGTGGACGCAGAACGCGAGCTGGTACCCGTCGCTCAACGCCGTGGGCGGCGTGGCCAGCGGCCAACTGCGCAACGGCCCGCACACCGACCTCGGCACGTTCACCATCCTGAGCCGCCAACTCGGCGTCGGCGGCTTGCAGGGGTGGAACGAGGCGGACGGCTGGTTCGCGCCCCCGTACGGCCCGGACTCGCTGGTCGTCAACCTCGGCGACCTCATGGAGCACTGGACCGACGGCCGCTGGCGCGCCCTCAAGCACCGCGTCCTCGCACCCAGCCCGACCGCGCCCGACGAGGAACTGCTGTCGCTGGTGTTCTTCTACGAGACCGACCCCGACACGGTCGTCGAACCGCTGGTCGCGCCGGTCGGCGGCGGTCGCGGACTGCCACCCGTGGTCGCGCGCCACGAGGTCCTGCGCAAGCTCGGCGTCACCGTCCCCACGGGAGGGCCCACCCCGTGAGCAAGATCATCGCGGTGGTGTCCGGCGGCATCGACTCCGTCACCATGGCCCACCACCTCGCGGCCCAGGGCCACGACCTGCACGTGCTGTCCATCGACTACGGGCAGCGCCACCACAAGGAACTCGCGTTCGCCCGCGCCGTCGCCGACCGGCTGGGCTTCCCCTACGAGCAGGCCGACCTGAGCGCGGTGAAGAGCGTCTTCCGCGGCTCCTCGCTGACCGACCCGTCGGTCGACGTCCCGCGCGTCGGCGCCACGACCCCGCGCAACCCCAACATCGTCCCCAACCGCAACGCGCTGCTGCTGTCCGTCGCGTTCGCGTTGGCCGTGGTGGAGGACGCGGACGCCGTCGCGTTCGGCGTGATGGCCGACGACGTGGGCCCCTCCGACACCTCGCCGGAGTTCCTGCGGCGGTTCCTGGAGATGGAACGCGTGGCCATCGCCCGCCCCGGCGTGGACCTGCTGGCACCGCTGATCGAGCTGCACAAGACCGGCGTGGTCGCGCTGGGGGAGGAGCTCGGCGTCCCGTGGGCCGAGACGTGGACCTGCTTCCGCGGCGAGGACGTCCACTGCGGCGAGTGCGCGGCCTGCGCCGAACGCCGAGGGGCGTTCACCGAGGTCGGCGTCAAGGACCCGACCACCTACCGCACGTAGAACCGTCACGACGCAAGAGGAGGTGGTGCCCCGTGGAACCGGAACTCGTCGTCAACGAGATCTTCGGACCCACTGTCCAGGGTGAAGGCCGGTCGATGGGACGCAGGTGCGCGTTCCTCCGGCTCGGCGGCTGCAACCTGTCGTGCCACTGGTGCGACACCCCCTACACCTGGGACTGGAAGGGGGAGAGCGCGAGCGGCGTCAAGTACGACCCCAAGGTGGAGCTGCACCGCCGGACGGTCTCCTCGGTCGCGGAGGAACTGCTCGCCTTCGGCGTCGACATGGTCGTCATCTCCGGCGGGGAGCCGCTGGGCCAGCAGAAGCGCCTGGTGCCGTTGATCGACCTCCTCACCAGGCACGGCGTCGAGATCGAGGTCGAGACGAACGGGACCCACGCGGCGCTGCCCGAGCTGGTCGACGCGGGAGTGCGTTTCAACGTGTCGCCGAAGCTGGCCCACTCCGGTGACTCCGAGGCCCGCCGGATCGTCCCGTCGGCGCTGGCGAGCCTGGCGAAGACGCCGGAGACGATGTTCAAGTTCGTCTGCCGCGACACCGACGACCTCGACGAGGTCGCCGACCTGGTGACACGCTTCGACCTCGGGTCCGTGTGGATCATGCCCGAGGGGCAGAGCGGCGACGAGATCGGCAAGCACATGGAGAACCTGGCCGACGCCGTCGTCGACCGGGGCTGGAACCTGACGACCCGGCTGCACACGCTGGTGTGGGGCAAGAAGCGGGCGGTCTGACCCGCGCGGGGCCGGGGATCAGGGCTGCTCCCCGGCCACCAGCGCCCGACTGAGCTCCCGCAACTGCTCCAGCTGCTCGGTGGTCAACGCCCGCGTCATCGCCTCGGCCACGTGCCGGGCGTGCCTGCGCCCGACGCTCGCCTGCACCTCCCGCCCCTCCGCCGTGAGGACGATCCGGGAGGCGCGGCCGTCGTCGGGGTCCGCCCGGCGCTCGACCAGCCCCCGGCGTTCCAGGCGCGCGACGAGCCGGGAGATACCTGCCTGGGTGAGCAGTGCGTCGTCCATCAGCTCGGTGATCCGCAGCCCGTCGACCTGCCCGGTGAGGGCGTAGAGCACGCCGTACTCGCGCGGCGGGAGGTCGCCCCAGATGCCGGCGGCCTCGAATTCGCGGGCGAGGGTCGCCTGGGCGCGGAACAACGCCTCCCAGGTCTCGTTGGCCAGCCGGAACGTGCCGCTCATCGGGACGCGGCCGGGTGCGTGGTGGTGGTCATGGGCTCCCTGTCCGGAAACGCGGAATACATGCGCAGTCATGTTGTTCTACCCCGTGTCAGGACCGCGTGCCACCACCGAGCCAGGAAACGAGTCGTTCGATGACCACACCGAGTGGGCCCCTCTTCGGGCTCGACACGTTCGGCGACGTCCCCGAGGGGGCCGACGGCGCACTGCTCTCGCACGGCGACGCCATCCGCCAGGTCGTCGAGGAGGCCGTGCTCGCCGACCGGCTCGGGGTCGACGCCATCGCGCTGGGCGAGCACCACCGCCCCGAGTACGCCATCACCAGCCCGGAGACGGTCCTCGCGGGCATCGCCACCCGCACCGAGCGGATCACCCTGGCTTCCGGCGTCACGGTCCTGTCCTCCGACGACCCCGTGCGGGTGTTCCAGCGCTTCGCCACGGTCGACGCCCTCTCGAACGGCCGCGCCCAGGTGATCCTCGGCCGCGGCTCCTTCACCGAGTCGTTCCCCCTGTTCGGCTACGACCTCAAGGACTACGACGTCCTGTTCGAGGAGAAGCTGGAGCTGTTCGCCCAACTGCTGGACGAGAAGCCCGTCACGTGGCAGGGCACCACCCGGCCCGCCCTGGACAACGCCGACGTCTTCCCGAAGACCGACTCCGGACGGCTCGACACGTGGGTCGGCGTCGGAGGATCCCCGCAGTCGGTGGTCCGCACCGCCCGCCACGGCCTGCCGCTGATGATCGCCATCATCGGCGGTGACCCGCGGCGGTTCGCGCCCTACCTCGACCTCTACCGCCGCGCCGCCGCCCAGTTCGGCACCACGGCCCACCCGGTCGGGATCCACTCGCCGGGGTTCGTCGCCGACACCGACGAGGAGGCCGTGGAGACCTTCTGGCCGCGCTACCGGACCATGCACGACCGCATCGGCGCGCTCCGCGGCTGGGGCCCGATCAAGCGCGACCAGTACGAGGCCGAGATCGAGGGCGGATCGCTCTACATCGGCTCGCCCGAGACCGTGGCGCGCAAGATCGCCCGGACCGTGGGCTCCCTCGACGTCGGCCGGTTCGACCTCATCTACACCGTCGGCAGCATCCCCGCAGCCGCGCGCCTGCACGCCGTCGAGCTGTACGGAACCGAGGTCATCCCGCGCGTGCGCGCCCTGCTCGCCGAGTCCGCGAAGACGACGGTGACGGCATGACCACGCGCATCGGCATCCTCGGCGCGGGCAAGGTCGGCACCGTCCTCGCCCGCCTCGCCGTGGCGGCCGGGTACGACGTGCTGATCGCGGGCTCGGGCGACCCCACCAGGATCGCCCTCACCATCGAGGTGCTCGTCCCCGGAGCCGTCGCCACCACCGCCGTGGACGCGGCCGAGCGGTCGGACATCGTGATCCTGGCCCTCCCCCTGGGCAAGTACCGCGCGCTCCCGGTGGAGGCCCTCGCGGGCAAGCTCGTCATCGACGCGATGAACTACTGGTGGGAAACCGACGGCCTTCGCGACGACCTGGACGACCCCCGCACCTCCACCAGCGAAACCGTGCAGACGTTCCTGCCCACTTCCCGCGTCGTGAAGGCCTTCAACCACATGGGCTACCACGACCTCGAAGCCAAGGCCACCCCCACGACCGGCCGCAAGGCCATCGCCATCGCAGGCGACAACCCGACCGACCTCGACCTCGTCGGGGCCTTCGTCAACGCCCTCGGCTTCGACCCGGTCGTCGCGGGATCGCTGGCCGACGGCGTTCGCCTGGAACCGGGCACCGAACCCTTCGGCGCGAACGTCGAGGCGGAGGAGTTGGGGGCCATGATCACCCGCTTCCCCGACTCCGACCGAGGCCGCCGAGTAGCCGAAGCCCGCACACCCGAACCCGACCGCACCTGACCCCACCCGACCTCGGCGGCCGGTCTCCCGACCGGCCGCACCCGTCACCAGGACTCGCCTGCGATCGGGACTCGCCCGTCACCGTCATCGGCACTCCAGGGTCACCAGCAGCCGTACCTGCGCCTCCACCCACGTCTGCACACCCACCTCCTCCCCGAACGCCGCCACCGCGTCCCCGGCCCCGCGCAACCCCACCCGCCGCAACTCCCCGGCCACCTCACCGACCCGCGTCCGCAGGCTCGGCGTCAGGTGCCGCAGCCCCCGGTGCGCCGCCTCCGCGAACACCGTCACCGCCGCACCCAACGCCGACCCGATCGGATCGGACTCCGCCACCGCGTACCCCGCTGGTTCGGCGTCGTCGCGCGCGGGAGCCAGGTCCGGCACCACCAGCCCGGTGTCCGTCAGCACCGCGATGGGGTCGAGCACCAACCCGCCCCCGACCCGGCTCAACGCCCCGCTCACGAACACCGGCCCGGCCCCCAACGCACCCGCCAGCGCGTCGAGCGCCCCCGGACACACCCCGCGGTAGGTCGACGAGATCGTCATTGTCGTTCCCCGCGCGTCCGCGACCACCGCGTCGAGCCGCTGCTCACCGGGGGAGTAGCCGATCGACAGCACCTCGGCCACCGCCACGACCCGCACCGCCTCGGCCTCCACCCGAGCCCGCACCAACCGCGGCGGCAACCGCTCCAACGCGGCCGCCGCCACCGCGAGATCACGCACCAGCAGCGGCTCCGGCAACGCCTCCCACGCCCGCCCAACGGGCGTGATCGACGTCTTGGACACCCGCCCCACCGACAACCGCAACACCTGACTGGCACTGCGCGACGCCGACTCCGACACCACGTTCGCCGCCGCCAGCACCCCGAGCGTCGTACCCGCCACCCGCCGCCCCGCCAGGTCATGCCCGGTAGGCGACTCCCGCTCATCAACCGCCCACCGATGCCGCAACACCAACGCGGTCGGCCCACCCGCGAAGAACACCTCGGCCGTCCGATCCTCGACCGTCCCCCGCACCCGAGCCCCCAACGCGGTGACCCGAACCCGGTTCAACGGCGTCTCGGCGGGCACGTCCGTACCCAACACCTGCGATCGCGCCCCAGTCGCCCGATGCCGCGCGTGCACCTCCGCCACCAGCTCCGCGAACCGCTCCGCCCGATACCGCGTAGACCGCTGCCGATACGCCCCCAACTGCTCCACCAGGTCATCCACCGCGGCCGCGGGCCACCGCAATCCACGATCACCCAGCTCAGCACCAGCCCGCCTCAACCCGGCGTCCACCACCGGATCCGCGTGCGCCGCACCATCGAGCAACAGCTGGTCCGCCAACTCCACCACCGCGTCGAGCCCACCGCTCGCCGCCCCGGCGTTCCCCCCAACATCGAACTGCACAACGTCGTCGAGCAACCCACGCTCGTCGGCCTCCCGAAACGCCCACACCGCGTGCGCCACGAACTCATCCCGCCGAGCAGCCGTCGCATCCGCGTGCACATACCCCAGCTCACCCGGCACCAAGAACCGCACCGTGCACGACGGCAACTCCGCACTAGCCGCGGGCTCCACCGCCGTGGGCCGCCGCAACCGCACCGGATACCCCGCCGCATACGACCGCCGCGCAGCCGCAAGCCGCCGTTCCCCCAACAACCCCACCAACGCGGCATCATCGATCACCCCAGGCGACCACACGGCGAACTCCGCCACCTCCGGGCGCTCACGCTGGTAGGCCAACACCACCGCGATCCGATGCCTGCACACCCCAGCCGCCCCACACGAACAGGGCGCAGCCACCAACGACACCCCACCAGGCAGCTCAACCTCGACCCCGTCAGCAAACCGCCCGCGCACCACATCACCATCAACCTCCACGACGGGCCCACCACCCGCGTCGAGATCCTTCGTCGCCCGCTTCACCAACCCCCGATTGGCCAACGCCGCCAACGCGTCCGCCGTCAACGCGAGCAAGTCCTCCCGCATCACTCCAGCCTTCCGGCGATGACCTCGGCCCAGTTCCTCAACGCCATCGCATTCGGGTCGCCCATCACCCCAGCCTTTCCGCGACGAACTCCGCCAACTGCCCCGGCGTCATCGCCCCCACGTGCGCTCCCACGTCCGCCAGCCGTTGCGCGAGAACCCGGTCGTAGTGCGGGTTCGCGTCCTCGTCGAGCGCCGCCAGCCCCAGCACCTGGCTGCCCTGCTCCACGAGCGTGCGCACGGTCCGCACCAACCGGCTCTCATCGCCACCCTCGAAGAAGTCGGTGATCACCACGACGATCGCCCGCCGCGGGTTCTCCACCAGCCCCGCCGCGTACCCCATCGCCTTCGCGATGTCCGTGCCCCCGCCGAGCTGGACCTTCATCAGCAGTTCCACCGGATCCGTCACGTCCGCCGTCAGGTCCACCACGGCCGTGTCGAACGCGACCAGGTGCGTCTTGAGCCCCGGCAGCCCCCACAGGCACGCGGCCGTCACCGCCGAGTGGATCACCGATCCCGCCATCGACCCGGACTGGTCCACCACCAGGATCAGCTGCCACTGGTCGAGGTGTCGCCGCGTCCGCGACGAGAACACCGGCTTCTCGATGAGCACCCGCCGCTCGTCGGGCTGGTAGTGCGCCAGGTTCGACCGGATCGTCCGCCGGAAGTCGAAGTTCCGCGCCTGCTTGAAGTTACTCGGCCGCCGCGACCGCGTGCCGGTGAACGACTGCCGCACCTCCCTGGCCAGCTTCCGCATCAGCTCCCGCACCACGGACTCCACGATCCGCCGCGCCAGCTCCAGCACCTTCGGGTTCATCAGGTGCTTGGTGCGCAACACCGCCCGCAGCAGCGCCGCGTTGGGCTCGATGCGCGCCAGCACCTCCGGATCGGTGACGATCTCGGTGATGTCGTACCGCTCGACCGCGTCCCGCTCCAGCCGTTCGACCGTCTCCTTCGGGAACAGCCGGTGGATCTCGTCCAGCCACTTCACGGTGCTCAGCACCGACTCGCCCTGCCCACCCCGCCGCACCTCGCGGGTCTTCAGCTCCGGATCCCTGCCGTACAGCCATTCCAGCGCCGCGTCCAGCGCCACCGCGTCCTCGCCCGGCGCGCCGCAGTGCGGGGCCGCGGGCTGCCCGAGGATCAACCGCCACCGCTCCATCCCCGTCACGCCAACCCCTCCCGCGCGAGCACCGCGTCGACCTTGGCGTCCAGCGCCATCCCCGCCGCGACCACCAGCGGATCCACGTCCACCCGCACCACCGCCCGCGCCGATCCCGCGACCCCTCGCCGCACCATGACCCGCTTCGCGATGGTCTCCCGCTCAGCGGGCGGGAAGTACGCGAAAGCCTGCCGCAGCGCCGGAAGCGCCACCAGGAAGTCCTCTTCGGACAGCGCGTGCACCAGGTCGTCCAACAACCCGACCACCGCCTCCGCCGACAGCACCTCCTCCCGCGCCACCGCGAACAGCCCGGCCAACCAGTCGCCGATCGTCCGCGGCCCGGACATCCCCCGCACCGCCCGCTCCACGTCACCGGATTCCCCGAGCGACCACCCGAACCCGAACGCCGCCCCGCGCAGATCCGGCGGCGCCTGCTCGTCCGCCTCGACCCGCCGGAACACCGCCACGGCCGCCTTCCGCCCGTGTTCCAGCACGGACCCGGCGTGCAGCACCGCGTCCCGCGTCGCCACCACCGCCCCCAACCGCCCGCGATCCGCCGGTTCCGCCCCGCCGTGCAGCCCCTCCACCAGCCACAACACCCGGTTCACCGCAGCGTCGATCACCGCCCCCAACACCGCGCTCCCGGCCGTGCCGAACAACCGGTCGTGCCGCCACAGCCCCACCACGGCGGTCAGCACCCGCCCCAACGCCCCCAGCACCCCGGCCCCACCGATCCGCGCGGTCAACGCCACCACCGCACCGTCGGACACCTCGGAGATCCCGCACAGCGCCGCGTCGAACAGCACCACCGCGACCTCGTCGATCTCCGCGTCCGGCACCCGCGCCTGCAACACCGCGGCCGCCGCCTCACCCAGCGTCGCCCCGTGGATCGACGCCTCGATCAACGCGGGCACCCGATCCTCCGACGGTTTCAACTCCCACCGCTCGACGAACACCGGATCCCCGCCCCCGGACGGCCCCGCCAACCGCCGAAACCCGCCGATCCCCAACACCCGCAGCCGGTGCAACACCCGACTCCGCCGCGACCCCAGCTCATCGGCCAGGTCGACCCGCACCTCACCCCGCCCGTCGAGCCCGAGCGCGGCCAACTCCGCCCGCACCGCCTCCACCAGCGGGGGAGCAGGCGTAGCGGAATGCAATCGCCCCACCCGATCCCCGCTGAGCGCGGCCACCATCTCCACCAACGCCGGATGCGCCCCCGCCCGCAGAGGCCCCCGCACCGTCCACGGTGGCGGCTGCGTCAGGTCCTCGGACACCAACGCCCCGACCAACCCGTCCAGCACATCAGTCCGCGACGGCTGCACATGCCCCCGCAACCGCGCCAACCCGTCCGCCAACGTCCGAGCCGCGATCAAGTCCGCCGTTGACACCACCTGCCGACGCCGCCGCAACCGCCCCACCACGGACTCCACCAACGCGACAGCCGCACCAGCCACCCCATCGGTCCACAACCGCTGGTAGTACTCGGGCGACGGCATCCCGGACTGGTACCCGGTGAACGAGTCCAACCGCCGAAACGAGTACGGCACCAGGTAACTGGCCCCCTCGGCGTCCACCGGCGGCCGAGGCACCTCCGGCCACCCCGCCCCCGCCACCTCCGCAGTCCTGGCCCCCTCCATTTCCTCCAGCAGTCCCGCCGCCTGCCGCCACTCCGACTTCCCCAATGGCCCAGCGGGTTCCGACGATGCCGTTGTTCCAGACCTCGGCGGCTCCGCCTCCTCCAGCGACCCGACCTGCCCCGGCAATGCCGCGGTCCCAGGTCGCCGTGGTGTTGTCGGAGTCGTCGCCCCCAGCGATCCCGCCGCCTCAGTCCTCCCCGCCAACACCCGCAGCGCGGGCGTGTGGAACCCGCCCGTCACCACGACCACCGGCCGATCCCCGGCATCCTCCTGAGCCGCCCGGATCCACCGCGCCATGTACTCCTCACGCGCCACGTCGTCGTCCCCGGCCGCCACCTCACCCCGCAGCAGGTCGAAGTACGCCGTCAACCGCTCCGCGACCCCCTCGTCGGGCTCCACCTCCACCAGGTGGTCCCACAGCGCGTCGACGTTGTCGACCGAGAACTCCCGGCACAGCCTCGCCGTCACCTCGGTGTACCGCGCCTCCGCGTCGGCGTACCGGTTGCCCAGCCCGGCGAACGCCGGATGCCACGCGGGCAGGTCGATGAAGCTCACCCGAGCCCCGCACGCCCGCCCCGCCGTGATCGCGACCCACTCCGGCGAGTACTCGCAGAACGGCGTCCACGACGCGTGCGACCGCTCCTCGTCCCGGTAGTAGGTGTAGACCGCCACCGGCAGCTCGTGCCCGAGCAGCAGCTCGTCGAGCCGGTCGTTCATGTCGACCGGCCCCTCCACCAGCACGTGCGCGGGCCGCAGCGCCTCGATGGTCGACGCCACCAGCCGCGCGCACGCCGGGCTGTGGTGCCGGACCCCGACGAACGTGGTCGCCATCACCCGGGCAGCAGGTGACGGGCCTGGTGTAGCGCCTGCCACTGCTCACCCCGGCGACGCGACGCCTGCTGCTCCAGGTACCGCCGCAACCGCGCCAAGTCGTCGGCGTTGTCCTTGGCCGCCGTCCCGGCCAGGCACTCCACCAGGTCCGCGGGCGTGCCCGCCTCCCCGCGCAGGAACCACCCGCGCAACCCCACCGCGTGCGCGACCGACACCGCTTCCGCCGTGCTCATCACCGTCGTCAGCCGGTCCATCGGCTGCCCCGACGCCGTCACCCCGTCCCGCAGCTCCCGGAACGTCGTCACCAGCACCTCCAGCACGTCCCGCCGGGGCTGCACGCCGACGCCCGACCGCTCCAGCAACGCCCGCGCCTCCTGCTCCACCAGGTCCAGCTCGGTGGCGAAGTCCGCGATCGGGAACACGGTCTCGAAGTTGAACCGCCGCTTGAGCGCCGCGCTCATCTCGTTCACGCCCCGGTCCCGCGTGTTGGCGGTCGCGATGACGCTGAACCCGTCGTTCGCGAACACCATCGCGTCCGGCCCGGTCAGCTCGGGGATCGCCACCACCCGCTCGGACAGCAGCGACAGCAGGCTGTCCTGCACCTCCAGCGGGCACCGGGTGATCTCCTCGAACCGCACGACCTTGCCCTCGGCCATGCCCCGCAGCATCGGCGCGGGCACCAGTGACCGCGGCGACGGCCCCTCCGAGACCAGCAGCGCGTAGTTCCACGAGTACTTGATCTGGTCCTCGGTCGTCGCCGCGCCACCCTGGATCGTCAACGTCGACTCACCGCACACCGCCGCCGCGATCAGCTCCGACAGCAGCGACTTCGCCGTTCCCGGCTCACCGACCAGCATCAGCCCGCGACTCGTCGCGAGCGTCACCAGCGCCCGGTCGATCAACGACGGATCACCCACGAACTTGCGCGTCACGCCCTCCCGTGGATCACCGACGATGAACTGCCGCGCCCCCTGCAAGCTCAACGCCCACCCCGGCGGCCGGTGCGCCGTGTCGATCGCGCGCAGGTGCGCCAGCTCGTCGGCGAACCGCACCTCGGCCGGTGGCCGCTGGACCTTCTTCATGTCGGACAACGGATTCCTCAGCTCGTCAGGGACGACAGGTCGGCCAGCAGTTCGGACGCGGTGATCGGGTCCAGCTCGGCGAACTTCCGGGAACCCCGCCGAACCCAGTCACCGCCGCGGTCGTTGAGCCACACCGAGGTCAGCTTCTGCTCCTCGAACATCGTGACGATCCCGACCGGGATGCCGGGATCGAGGTTGACCACCAGCGACCCGCCCGGCACCGGCTTGGTGATCCAGCACTCCACGCCCGCGTCCTGCGGCTCCCCGCGGTGCCACCCGCGGTTGACCAGGCCCAGCACCTTGCCGACCGGCACCGTCACGCCCTCGAACCGCGTCAGCGCGTTGCCCGTCCGCTCCTCGTCGGTGAACGCGTGCACCGGCCTGCCGAGCTGCGCGAACGGTTGCAGGATCTCGTAGTCCGCGAACACCTCCGCCCACCCGTCCAGCGTGTCCGCCAGGTCCAGCGGGTGCGCGATCCCCACGACCGCGTCCGACGGCAGGTCCACCACGTCGTCGTGCACGTCGGCGAACGTCCGGTCCTCGGCCAAACGGAACCCCAGCCCGTCCTCGGTCACCCACACCAGCCGCCGCACCACGTGCCACAGCAGCGGGTGCGCCACGAACAGCGTCCGGAACTCCTCGGCGGGCCACCGCCGCCGCGCCACCATCGCCGCCTCGAACCGGCGGATCTGGTCGGCCGCGACCGTCCGCACGTCCTTCTTCAACAGCCCGAACCGCTTGTGCTCCGCCACCGCCAACTCCGGGTCGTCCTTCGCACCCGGCTTCGGCAGGTCCTTGCGCCGCTTGCCGTCGCCGTCCTCCACGTACGGCTTGAGCTGCTCGTCGAACCCGACCAGGAACTTCCGCGGCCCGTAGTCGACGACCAGCGTCGCCGCGTCGTCCAACCCGAAGTCCGGCACCAGCCGGTCGGCCAACTGCTCTCCGGTCAGCCCCAGCTCGGCCGCGACCTGGTCGATCATCTCCCGCGCCCGCGACTTCAACCCGCCGAACTGGGCCTTCTGCGCGATCCCGTTGAGGTGCAGCAGCGCCACGTCCGAGCCGATCGCCGCCAACACCCCCAGCCCGGCCACCGCCTTCGAGTGCCCACCCTCACCTGGCCACGCCCGGATGACCGGCGCGAGCGCCCGCACGACCTCCTCGTCGCCCAGCACCCCCAGCGCGGGCAGCACCCACCCGTCCTTCGGCGGCGTCCCCGCGGCCCGCCACGCCTCGAACACCGCCCACGCGAACCGCGCCAGCGACTCCGGGGCGCACAGCTCCCGCACCACGTCCACGCCTGCGAACACGTCGTCCGGCTTCGACATCGCCAACATCGTCAGCACGTGCCCCACCGCCGGGTCCGGCAGCGAATGCCCCTTGTCCCGCAACAAGATCCGCGGCAGCAACGACGGCTCGGCCCACTCGCCCACCACGGGGACCTTCGCCGGGACCACGTCCAGCGGATCCGCGCCGATCAACGCCTCGACCGCCGCCTCCACCCGTTCCCCGTGCTCCTTCGCCGCCTGCCGCACCACGTCGACATCCGCCCGTGCCGCGATCAACCGCAACGCGGTCTCGGCGGCCCGCCGCGGCTTACCGGCCTTGCCCACCGCCGCGGGCACCAGCATCCGCGCCGCGGCCTCGGCGTGCCGCAGCAACCACGCGGTCGCCATGGCGTTCGCCGACTTGAGGCGCACCAACCAGTCCGCCATCATCTCCGCGATCCGCTGGTCCACGAACGGCAGCAGCAGCTCACCCGCCGTGGACGGAGCGCCCTCCGCGATCCGCAGCACCACCGGCAGCGCGTCGAGCCCGAACCGGGCCACGAACGGCTTCCCCCAGTTCATCGCGCCCCACGTCTCCGGCCGCCACTCGGCGAGCACCGGCCGCACCAGCTTCTCCGGCGCTTTCATGACCAGCGCGGGCTGCAGGTGGTGCGGGATCTTGCCCTTCAGCATCTGGGGGAGGGCCACCACCCAGTCCGGGAACTTCGTGTTGGGCCAGTAGTGCGAGCCGAACGCCTCCGCCCACACCTCGCGCTCGCCCGGCTCCCACCGCATCGCCGACGGCACCGCCGCCACCAGCCCGTCGACCACCACGGGCTTCACCGCGGCGCGCTTGACCGTCCACGGGGGAGTGACCAGCAGCGCGGGCAACAGCTCCGGGGGAGCGGCGGGCGCGGGCCCCTCCTCGACGACGGCCCCCTCGACCACCACCCGCAGGTCCTCGTCCAGCTCCGGCAGCACGGCCGCGACCAGCGCCGGATTCCCCTTCACATGCCCGACCAGCAACGACCTCGCCGCCGCCCCGTTCGTGGCCGCCAGCAACCGCACCGCCCGCCGGGGATAGCGCTTGACCGCCCCGACCACCGCCGGCAGCACGAACCTGTCCTCCAGCCGACCCAGCAGCAGACCGAACGCCTCATCGGTCGGCGTCCACGCCAAAGCCTCCAGCAACAGCTTGCGCGTGTCGTCACCGGGATTGTCGTCGAGCAGCCGGTCCACGACCGGCGCGATCCCCGCGCCGATGGCGCACACCAGCGTGGGCAGCACGTCCCGCTGGCTGATCCACCCCCGGTAGCCGTCCCGCTCAGCGGCCGCCGCCACCTGCTCCACCGTCCGCAGCGACGCCAGGAACAACCGGTGCTCCTCCACCAGCCGCGCCGCGCCCATCACCTCGGCGAACAGCCCGTCCACCCAGTCGTGCCGGGTCGACGCCAGGTAGGCCGCGATCGTCCGCGCCAACACCGAGTCCCGCTCGGGCTCCACCGCCTCCACCGCGGCGAGGTAGTCGGCCTCGGGAGCCCCGGCCAGCAAGCCCCGCAGCCGTTCGACGACCTGCCGGTTCGCGTAGGGCCAGCGGGCGTGCTCGTCGACCCGCCACCCCAGCTTCGCCGTCTCCTTGCGGCGCGCGCCCGACCACCCGATCTCGATCCGCCCCAGATCACGGGCCGCCGCCGCGGCGAACGCGTACCCGTGCCGCACCACCCACGCGTCCGCCAGGGTGGCCACGTCCTCCCGGCCGTAGTACCGCGACGCCTCGCTCGTCAACGCCGCAGCCACGGCCGCGGCCCCCAGCGACGTGGCCTGACCGTCCAGGTAGGACCGGGCCGCCGCCACGAGGTCCGGTTCCGACTCGGGGTTGACCAGCGCGTCCGCCAACTGCCGGGGCAGCGGCTCCACCTTCGCGGTCAGGTAGGCGTCGACGTCCCGAGCGGACTTCAGCGACCGCGACCGCGCCTGCCCCCGCACCGGGCGCACCGCACCACGCCACGACGGCGGCACCACGAACGTCGCCTCGTCCGGCCACTCAGGACCGACCTCCGCGGCACCGACTTCAGCGGGGCCGACTTCCGCAAGGTTCGCCGCCACAGGGGTCGCCGCGAGCGTCACCGCGGCCGGGGCACCCGCCTCCGCGTACCCCTTCTTCACCTTCTCCGCCACGAGCTTGTCCACGTGGGCGACGGCCAAGGCGTCCGACGCGAAGTCCTTCACCTTGGTCTGCCCCACGGACCCCAGCCGCCCGTAGCGCACCGTCACGCTCGCGCCGTCCCGCTCGATCTCCCAGAACTTCGCGGAGCCATCGGCTACGAGTTCCCACCTGCGCACGTCGTCTTCCCCCAGTTCGGTCCGGTTGGGACGCACGGTAGAGGCAGGGTCCGACAATTCCGTGCGCACCCTCGTTGACCTGGGGTAATCGCTCGAACACGCCCCGCGCTCGGCGGTAGGGGCAGCCCTACGCCGAGGACTCCTGCCGACCGCAGTGACCGCGGACCGCCCCGCTGCCACCGTTGACGTCGCCGCCACGCGAAACGGAGCCCGCCATGATCACCACCTCCCCACCAAGACCCCGGACCGAAGTCCACTGGCACCGCCCCCTGATGGCCCTGTCCGCCGCGATGGTCGCACTGGTCGTCGTCTCGGCGATCGGCCTCCTCGTGGACGACCGGCTGATCAACGGCAGCCCCGCGTGGCTCAAACCGTTCAAGTTCGGCGTCTCGTTCGCCCTCTTCGGCGCCACCCTCGCCTGGATGCTCACCCTGACCCGCCGCGCACCCCGCACGGGCTGGTGGGCGGGCACCGTGGTCGCCGTCGTGTCGTTCGCCGAGATGGCCGCGATCGTCACCCAGGTCGTCCGCGGCAAGGCCAGCCACTTCAACAACGAGACCGACTTCGACCAGACCCTCTTCAGCGTCATGGGCACGATGATCGTGGTCCTCTGGACCGCCACCCTCGTCGTCTCGGTAGTCGTCTCCCTGCGCTCCGACCTGGAACCTGCCACCACGTGGGCCATCAGACTCGGCACAGGTCTGTCCCTGGTCGGCATGCTCCTCGCGTTCCTCATGACCCAGCCGACGGCCGCCCAGGAGGCGGAGTTGGAAGCCGACCACCACGTCCCAGCCATCGGCGCGCACAGCGTCGGCGTCCCCGACGGCGGCCCGTCCATGCCCGTCACAGGCTGGTCCACCACCGGCGGCGACCTGCGCATCCCGCACTTCATCGGCATCCACGCCCTGCAAGCCCTACCGCTGCTCAGCCTCGTCCTCATCGCCCTGGCTGCCCGAATCCCCGCTCTCGCGAACAGCACCACCCGCCTGCGCCTGGTCCTCATCGCCGCAGCGGGCTACGCGGCCCTGATCGCCCTGCTCACCTGGCAGGCCCTGCGCGGCCAACCCCTCATCCACCCGGATGCCCAGACCCTCACTGCCGCGGCCGCCTTGGTCGTCGTCCTCGCCCTCTCGACGACCGCGACCCTGAAAACCCGTAGCTATAGTCCGTGACGTGGCCGAACGCAGACGAAACGCACCGAAGACGACGACCACGGTGCTGGACCGCGACTGGACCACCACGGAGCTGGCGGGGGAGCACTACGAGCACACGGCGTTCCGCGACGTCGACATGACGGAGCTGACCAACCGCGGCGCGACCTTCACCGACTGCGTCTTCAGCGGCGTCGAGTTCAACGTCTCCACCCACACCGAGTCGGCGTTCCTCAACTGCGCTTTCACCAGGTGCACGTTCTTCAACGCCACCTTCACCGACTGCAAACTGGTAGGCGGCGTCTTCACCGACTGCACCTTCGACCTGCTGGCCGTCACCGGCGGCGACTGGTCGTTCACCGCCCTACCGGGAGCCGACCTACGCCGAGCCACCTTCACCCGAGTCCGCCTGCACGACACCGACCTCACCGCAGCCAAGTGCCAAGGCACCAGCTTCCTCACCTGCGACCTCACCGACACCACCTGGCACGGCGCGGACCTGACCAAGGCCGACCTCCGAGGCAGCGACCTCCAAGGCCTCAACCCCACCGAGGTCCGCCTGGTAGGCGCCATGATCGACCCCGAGCAGGCCCTCACCATCGCCACCGCACTGGGCCTGCGCATCTGCTGACCGCAGGGGTTCAAGGGGAAACTCGAACCCGCACAGCAGCGGGCCGGGGCACGACACCCCGGCCCTCGACCGTCAGCTATTGCGCAGGAACCGCTCCAGCACCCGAACCCCGAACTTCAACGCGTCCACCGGCACCCGCTCGTCCACCCCGTGGAACAACGCCGAGAAGTCCAGGTCCGCGGGCAGCTTCAACGGCGCGAACCCGAAGTTCCGAATCCCCAACTGCTGGAACGACTTCGCGTCCGTCCCACCCGACAACATGTACGGCAGCACCCGCGCACCGGGATCCTCAGCCGTGATCGACGCGGTCATCGCATCCACCAACGCCCCGTCGAACGTCGTCTCCACCGGCGGCAGCCCAACCCACTCCCGCTCCACATCAGGCCCCAGCAGCTCCGCCAGCTCCCGATCGAACGCCTCTTCCCGCCCAGGCAGGATCCGGCAGTCCACAGTGGCCTGCGCCACAGACGGAATCACGTTCGCCTTGTACCCGGCTGACAACATCGTCGGGTTCGCGGTATCCCGCAACGTCGCCCCGATCATCCGCGACAACGCCCCCAGCTTCCCGACCGCACCCTCAAGATCCTCCTCGGGGAAATCCCACCCGGTGATCTCCGTGACCCCGTCCAGGAACTCCCGCACCGACGGCCGCACCACCAGCGGGAACCGGTGGTTCCCGAGCTTCGTCACGGCCTCCGCCAACTTCGCCACGGCGTTGTCCCGATGGATCATCGACCCGTGCCCGGCGGTCCCGCGCACCCGCAACGTCAACCACCGAATCCCCTTCTCGGCGGTCTCCACCAGATAAGCCCGAGCATCATCCTTCAGGGTGATCGAAAACCCACCCACTTCACTGATCGCCTCAGTGACCCCTTCGAACAGCTCCGGCCGGTTCTCCACCAGCCACTTAGCCCCAAAAAACCCGCCCGCCTCCTCATCCGCCAGAAACGCGAACACGATGTCCCGAGGCGGCACGACCCCATCCCGCTTGAACCGCCGAGCGACAGCCAACGACATGGCGACCATGTCCTTCATGTCGACGGCCCCACGCCCCCACACGTACCCGTCCTGCACAGCCCCCGAGAACGGGTGAACAGACCACTCGGACGGGTCAGCAGGCACCACGTCCAGATGCCCGTGCACCAACAACGCCCCACGTGATCGATCCGCCCCGGCCAACCGGGCGATCACGTTCCCCCGCCCCTTGGCCCCGGACTCGACGTAGGTCGTCTCGTACCCCACCTCGGAGAGCTTCTCAGCCACCCACTCAGCAGCCGCCCGCTCCCCAACCACGGTCGAGGGGTCCCCGGTGTTCGTACTGTCGATCCGAATCAGCTCACTGGCCAACCCCACGACCTCGTCCTGCGCCAGCAGCAGCCCCGCACCCTCACCCAAGTTGCTCACGCAGCCTTCCTACCACTGCTTCCACACCCTGGGAGCCCCAAGACACCCCCCGATTTTGGTACTTGGGAACGATCATGTAATCTATGCACACACCACGGCGAGAGCCGAAAGACCGGGTGGCGGAATGGCAGACGCGCTAGCTTGAGGTGCTAGTGCCCGAAAGGGCGTGGGGGTTCAAGTCCCCCCTCGGTCACATCATTACCCCACGGACTTCTTGAGTTGATCAGGGAAGTCCGTGGGGTTTTTGCTGGTTCCCCTGGTCAGTGCCATACACTCGGGGTTCGAGCAGGCTGGCCGCCGCTCGACCGTGCCCACTGAGCCGAGACCAACGCTGCGTGTCTTCTCCGGTTGTCACGGGATCGGCCCCGTGTTTGCGTGCTTTTTCGACCTGATCGGGTCGTATGGTCGACCGTATGCGGTCTTGTTCCGCGATCCCGTCACAATGACGTCGATCACCCGATGTTTTCGGCATCGACTGGTGACGTGATCGAGGCTGGCGCAGTCGACGAATACGCACTGCGCGAAGTCGACGTGGGGCGGGGCGTGGACGCGTGCCGGACTCGGACTGGGAATCGGCTGCCGCGACCGGATCATTCGATGCCGTCGCCGCCGACATGAGTTGGAACTCCTGACTGTGGTGGGTTGGGTCTGTGATGTGAGAGGTCATGCCGGTGATGGAGTCGGCGAATCGGATTGCAGGCTCGCCGACACTCTTGGCCATCGCCCTCGTCGCCGGTGTGACGAGCGGCTGGTGAAGGGTGATCGTGTCGCGGTCGCAGGTGAATCCGAGGTCCAGTTCGCGGACCAGGGCGATGGTCTGCTCGGGCGTGGGGTTGGTGGCGATGCCTGCGGTCGTCAGGAGGGTGGCGATGCGGTGGAGCAGGTGGTCTTCGCGGAGGTAGAGGTTCCGCGCGGCGTCGGCGGGACGTGTCTTGGTACTGGAGTGGCCGTGTCTGCATCGGTAAGCGGAGCGGGCGTGGACTTGGTGGGAGTCCATGTGCCGTCCGCACGATCCACAATGGAGTCTCCCCGAGAGCGCGTAGAAGTACGTGACGCCGTGCGCGTTGGCCTTCTGTGCGTGGACGGTCTGGGCAGCGAGGAAGTCTTGTTCCGATACGAGCGCTGGGTGGGCGATGCGGGTGGAGATGGCCCATTCATGTTGCTGGTTGCGGGTGGTGGGGCGGCGGCCGGTGGGGGAGCGGAGGGTGCGGTCGCAGCTGGCGCGGTTCCAGACCGCGTGTCCGGTGTAACGGGGGTTGCGGACGATCTCGATCACGGACCGCAGCGACCAACCGTGAACGTGGCGGTGCGAGTTGCGACCTGGGTCGGCGCCGGAGGGGCCGGGGACGCCTTGTTCGTTGAGTTGTCGGGCGATGTGGGCGAAGCTTTGGCCGGCCAGTCGTTGGGCGAAGATCCACGCGGTGTGGGGTGCGGTGGCCGGGTCGGGCGCGAGCTGTTGGAGTCGGACACCACGGCGGGCCAACGCCGGGTTCGGGTGTGCTCCGGCGTCGACGAGCCGGTAGCCGTAGGGCGGACGTCCACCGAGGTAGCGGCCTTGGTCGACGGTCTGACGGCGCATGGCGTTGGTGACCCGAGCGCGGGCACGCGTGATTTCGGCATGTGAGCGGGCGGCGAGCAGTGCCATCAGTGCCTCGTGCACGGGAGTGTCGAACTCGACCGGTCCGCCTGCTTCGGGCATCCACAACTGGATTCCGTGATGCTGAAGGAAGGGCCGTAACGCGTCGAGTTGGCCGAGGTCGAAGGCTCGTTCGTATTCGCCGATGACGATCGCGTCGATCCGGTTGGCGGGGTCCGCCGCGGCGCGGAGGAGGGCGGCGGCTTGGGGTCGTTGGTGCCAGGGCACTTGGCGGGAGCAGGCGGCGTCGAAGTACTCGCCCACGATCACCCCGCGGTCCTCGATCACTTTGCCAGCGAGGTCGAGTTGCCAGGCTTTGGAGGTGCGTGGGTCTTGGTGTTCGGCGGTGGATGCCCTGCCGAGGAACAACATCCGAAGCAGCCCCTCGTCGGAGGAGGCCTTGTCGTTGCGGGAGTTTCTCGGTGGGGCGCTGGCTGCGATCCACTGGGCGAGTGTGGTCGGGGCGGGTGTGCTGGATAGGGTCATCGCTTGTCCTCAGGAGCGGGTGTGAGCTTCCTGGTGGCGACGAGACGGTGCGTGTGTGGTGACGGTGGTCGTAGCCGGATTCACTCGGACAGACCAGGCAAGTCCCTGCGGTGCAATCGAAGCGAGTTGGAATGGCTGGCTGGTTGAAGCTGTGAGAGTGACATTCGGTGTGGTCAGGTGTCGAGCTTCGGCGTGGTGAGTCGGTGTTGGTCTTTGGCGGTCGGCTTTGACAGGTCGACCGGGGCGCTGGCCTCCCCTCCATCGGAGGGGGGCAAATGCTGTTGCGCAAGGCCAACGTTTTGGATGGAGTGATCGCGCTCCTCGAAGTTGAAGGTCTCGATGGGTTTCGCGACGCGCGAACTCGACACCGTCCTGGGCGTGCGCGCCAGTGCGCTGTGCTGGCACTAACCCGACAAGCGCGTCCCGCTCGACGCCATGGCCGACCGTATCTTCGAAGGGGCGAGCATCGTCGTGCCCGCCGGTTCCCTGCGAGGAACCGTGCTCGCCGGTCGGCTGCGCCAAGTGCTCCTGTCCTATCGCGACGGTACGAGGATGGTGGCTGGCGCGTGCTCGACCGAGTCCAACACGATCCTGTTCGGCAACACCGCGCGCAGGGCGCGTGGACCGGGAAGTGGATACTTTCGGCGACTTGGAGGACCAGGTCGCCGTTGCGGCTTTCGACGCCGATCCAGGCGAGCGGTTCGCCTATGGTCTTCTACTGATCATCAACAGTATCCGTCACGAACTGGTCCGGATCCGAACCACGTGAACGGCGGCATACCTGACGGCGCTGTCAGGTATGCCGCTTACCGGAGGCGCATTCGGACTCCGAGTCGACCTGCTCGCCCGGTGCCAGGGCGTTGAAGCGCTTTCTCCAACCTTGAAGGTCATGTCACTCGGTCGGGCGAGCAGGCTAGGAATGGGTTGCCGGTGCGAGAGTGGTGGATCGCCACCCGTGCCAGCCGCGGCATAGGAGGTAGGCCGTCGCGGTCGCCAGTACGAGGGCGAGGTCGATCGGCCAAGTCGCTTTCGCGTCGGGTGTGTCGCCTGCCGCGATGGCGAACACCGTGATCGCGATCTTGTGGGCGAACACGAGTTCCCACGCGCCACGCTGCGTGCGCGGTGCCACGACGAGCATGGCGAACAGGCCGACGAACACGAGGTAGGCGAACGTCCGCCAGGCTTCAGACATCAGGCGTTCGGGTGCCACGGTGGTCATGATGGAGATCCCGTTCGCGAACGCGCCGAGGGTGGCGATCCCGCAGAGGGCGAGTAGTCCGCGTCCGATCCGGTCTGCTGGAGACATGGGCTTGTCGGTGGTTTTGGGAACATCGGTTCGACGTGTCATGGCTGGTGTTTCCTCTCGAGGTTGGTCGGCCGGTCTGGCTGGTGGTGTCGAGGGCGGACTCGCGGTGAAGGGCGCGCCCACCGGGTCGGGTCGTGGGGGAGTCCGGCCGTTTCTCAGATGGCTTGAAGCTGCCGCAGCAGGCTCAGGGTGTCGGCGTTGAACCAGTACTCGACGAACTTGCCGTTCTCCACACGCAGGGTGTCGGTTCCGGCGTAGGTGATCACGGTGCCGGGTGCAGCCTTGGCTCCGGGGAAGCCGCCCGCGTAGGTGCCGGTGGCGATCCACCGCGCGGACACGTGGCGGCCGTCGACCAGCGGGCCGACCTCCAGGTCAAACCGCAGGTCGGTGAACACCGACCTGATCTGGTCGACCAGGCCCACCAGGCCCTCGACACCACGGATAGAGCTGCCGTCGGTGCCGTCGAGCAGGGCGGCGTGGACCCGGAAGTCGGGCGAGATGATGCCCGGCGCCTTGGCGGTCGCGCCGTTCCACACCGAGACCCAGGTGGTGAACATCGCCCTCGGGTTGTGGGCGGCGGTCCGCTGGTCGGAGTAGGCCGCCGACTGGTGGGCGGCGGACCTGGGCGCGGCGTGGGCGACGGTGGCAGTGGCGCTGACCGCGAGGGCGAGAGTGGCGATCACCGCAGGGATCATCAGTCCGGCGGAAGAGTGGCGAGTGCGAGTGGATTCGATCTTCATGACGACCTCCGGTAGGGCTTGTTAGAGCCATTCAGGTTTGTTACAACCTCTAACACCATGCGGGAGGTGGAAGGCTCGCGTCAAGGGGTTGGGTCAACTTTTGTTAGAGCAACTCACCACAGTGATAGGCTCTAACGGTCCGGTGTAGGCGATGTGGAAGGCGGCTGGCCATGGCGGATACCCGCAAACCGCCTCGCGAGAAGTACCGCGAACAGGTGCGTGAAGAAGCGAAGCGACTGGCATGGGAGCAGATCGCCACGGCGGGAGCGTCGGCCCTGTCGGTCAACGCGATCGCCAAGCGGATGGACATGAGCGGTCCGGCGCTCTACCGGTACTTCACTAGTCGAGACGAACTCATCACCGAACTGATCCGCGACGCCTACTGGAACCTGGCCGGGGCGTTTCACCGTGCTGCGGCCGCAGACGCCGACTTGACGGCGCTCGCCCATGTGCTGCGTGACTGGGCACTGGAGGATCCCCACCGCTACCTGCTGGTTTACGGCACGCCCGTACCCGGTTACCGCGCGCCCGACGACGTGACGGCGGCTGCCTCGGAGATCATGTCGGTCTTGCTCGACGCCTGCACAGCGGTGGAGGTGGCCGCGGACACGGCGTTCTCCGTGCACGTCGAGTACCACCGCGAGTGGATGCGAGGGCATCCCGCGTCGCCCGCGGCAGTGCACTTGGCGCTGACCTTTTGGACGGCGCTGCACGGCGTGCTGTCGCTGGAACTGGCGGGTCACTTCGTGGGAATGGGTTTCGATCCCGCTGTGCTGTTCGCGGCGGAACTGGATCGCCTGCTGGGCGGGCGATGACGGGGACCCGGTGAGCACGTTGAGGATCGTCCGGTCGGCCGACCGCGTGAGCGTTCCGGCCACGCCGCTGCGGTTTGTCCTCTCAAACGAGCGGTGAGGAGTTGCGCTGGGGTTGTCAGCCGGTCGGGGTCGTGGACGTTGTGGGGATCGGCTTGTCGAGCATCGCGTTACTCCGCGGCGTTCACCAGGGCCTGGTTGACGGCATCGGTTTTCGGCGAGGCGAGACAGTAGACCGTGGTGGTGAGGACCGAGACCGTGCGCAGTCCGGTGTCATCGGTGTAGTTGTCGCTGTTGTAGTCGGGGACCTGCCCGTCATGGCCCCAGACGGTGCCGCAGGGAGTGGTCACCTGATCCAGCCCCAGCCTGTACCGTCGGTTCGGCTTGTCGGCTTCCTCTGGCCCGGTGATGCACATCTGCTCCACCACGGCGGGCGGCAGTAGTTCACCTAAGGGACGACCCTGTTGGACACCTACGAGGCCGAGCACGAGCCGGTCGCCGTGTCGGCCCTCGGCCTTTCCGGTGAACTCACCCGCCACGTGCTCAACGTCGGTGTCGGTGGCTACGCCGATCGTCCGGCAGCCCTCGTCCCCAAAGGATGCATTTCGACCTCAGCCACGGCACCAATCCCGACGCGCCCGGCATGCGACGGGGCGACACGCACCGGACGCTCCGCTCGGCGACGAAACACTTTTCCTGCTGCGCCGTCAGGTCGACTGGACGGTTCCCGCCTTCGACGGGACACCGATCCGGTGGACGGTGCCCAAGTGCTCGACGCCGACGCACTCGATGTCGACGACCACCTGCGTCGGACCTATGAGCCCGCTGTTGGCGAGCAAGTCCTGATCCGTCGGGACGGCCACCTCAGGTGGCGCGGCAGCGGCGCCGTGCCCACGATCGGCACGACGAGCTTCCTGGGTGCGCCGCGACTACTCGGTCGGCATGAGCATGCCGAGCGCGTAGCCGCGGACCGCACCACGCCTCCGGGCCACTGGCGCAACCTGGGCGTGGCGCACGCGGGAGACTTACCCTCATGATTCGCCCCGAGCGCGTTCCGGCTAACCAAGGGAACGATCTTCGTGAACGTGTCGGCGACGCGATCTGTGAGAACAGCTGCTCGGTCCAGGCCGCTAGCACCGGTCAACGTCTCGAGCACACCACTGCGGGCGAGGAAACCAGCCTGTGAGCGCAGACCCGTGCGGGTAGCGCGATGTTGCCGAGTTCCCCTGGCTACCTACTGGGGTCGCTGGCAGTCTCGCACTTCACCACGCCGGACCGGCTCCGACCCGGCGAAGGCACGCTGGTGGCGGGACGCGTCGTGGGTGTTGCACCCGGTGCCACGTCGGACGTGCTGGTATCCGTCTACAGGACTGTGGATCTCGCCCCGGCGCCGCGGCCGTACATGAGGTCACCAACATTGCCGCTACAGGAGCTGGCCGGGCTATTCCATCAGCAGCCAACGCCTCGGCACTTCGTTCAACCGTCGCACCGCGTCCACTCCTGACCCCCACCGACCTCAGAAGGAGACCTCCAGTGCGCCGCTGGTTCGTTCACCGCAACGTCCGTGCCGCGTTCGGAGCGCTGTCCGAAAAGGACAGGTTGCGGGTGCATCGATGACCGCCAGCTACAGCGCTGGTGGCCCGCGACCACACGGCATTTGGTGGCAGGAGGTGGCGACCACGGCGACGACGTTCGCACGCTGCCTGCTCGGCGGTGTTATGCGGGACGACGGCACGTTGTCGCTGCTGCCTGTCGCCGCGTACGTCATCGCCGTGGTGTCCTGTGCCGTTGTACCGCTGCGACACAAGACGCCACGGCGTGTTGCCGGGCGGCGGCAGCTCTTGTTGCCGGACGATTTGCACCTCAAGCCGCTTGAGGTCGCATAGTGGCCGTTGTGGACATGAACGAGCTGTACCCCATTGGAGACGTCGCCCGGCGGACCGGGCTGAGCGTCAGCGCCGTTCGGTACTACGCGGATGCCGGTGTCGTCACGCCTGCGGCCAGCACACTGGCGGGCCATCGCCTGTACGACGTGTCGGCCATCGCCCAGCTGGAACTAGTCCGGACACTGCGGGAACTCGATGCGGGCCTGGACGAGATCCGGCGGGTGCTGGCAGGCGAGGCGACCCTGCGCGACCTGGCCGCCGCGCACTTGGCCCTGCTGGCACGGCACGAGGCGCGGTTGCGAAGCCGTCGCGCGGTGCTGTCGGTCATCCTGCGGCAGGACTCCACCGCCGAGCAGGTCACGCTGATGCACAAGCTGGTCGGCATGTCCGACGACGAGCGCGACCGGCTGATCGACGAGTTCTGGACCGAGGTCTCCGCTGGCTGGGAGCCGCCGGATCGGATGGTCGAGTGGTGGCGGGCGGCTCGACCGGAACTTCCCGACCATCCCACCGCGGCCCAGTTGGAGGCGTGGATCGAATTGGCCGAACTGATCCGTGACACCGAGGTCCGGCAGGCCGTGCGCCGCGAACTGCACGAGGCGTGCACCACCGGGGCCGGACCATTGATGTCTTCGCCACCGATGTTGGACACCCTGGAGGCGGCCACGCCGATCGGCCAAGCGGCGATGGACGCGGCGCGGGAGCGAGTGCCGCCGGACTCGCCGCGGGGGCGGGAGGTTGCCGACCGGTGGATGGAATGGCTGTCCGGCATCTTCGCGACGCCCGAAAGCCCCGCGATGCCGGACACGTCCGAGTTTCGGATCCAGACGGCCGAGCACATGCTAGCGGGCGCAGCGTGGGACCGCACACCGTCGGAGGGACCTTTCGACCGGTACATGGAGTTGGTCGACGCCGTGAACGACGTGCAGCCGGAGCAGTTCCCGTACGAATGGCTGGCAGCGGCACTACGAGCATCCGCCCTACCGGTTCGGTGATCGCTGGCCTCGCGGCTCAACCAGTACCGGTCCCGACCCCCTCGCGGGAAAGGCTTACGGCATCCACGAACTCCCCGTCACCTGGCAACGACGCACGCTCGTTCGTCCGCATCGGACGAGACGGAGCGCGGTGTCCGCTCGTGCCCGGCATCATCATCGGGCACGACCCGTTGTTCCACTGCGGCACACCGCGTGCGGTAGGCAGCCCTGCCGACGACGCACGTCCCATCACATCAAGAGGACTTTCCCTTCCGTGTGCCCCCCTGCCGACGCAACCATGTCCTCTCGTGGAGATCAGGTGTGCCTGGCACACGGAGGGCTTTTGCGATACGTCGGAGTGGTTGGCGGTAGGGCCGGTTGCGATCGAGCATGTCCGCCGCGCGCGAAGCCCACATGCAACCGGCACACAGGGTCCACAGCCAGGTGACTGTCGCCAGCGGCTCGTGGGGTGCCACACGGATCGTGATCGCGTTGCTGTCATCGCTGCCGAGGTCCAGGTACGAGTCCACGATGTGGTTGCCTGGATGAGTGAGACTGGACAGCACCCGGTATGCCGCGTACAGCTCGGAGCCCAGCGGATCGAAGTCCTCGCAGAGCTGCTGGAAAACCCTGGCGGGACCATCGTCGGTCGAGGGGACCATCACGGACTTCGCGATGATCGCGGCGACCTCGGCCGTGTCTCCCCAGCCGAGGCGCAGCATCACCTGTCCTGTGTTTCGACGTTGGCGCTGCTGTTCGTTGACGAAGCCCGCCAAGGCTTCCTCGTTGTTGACCATCCACTGAGCCGTCAGCCCGTGCTCGAGCACTCCTCGCACCAAGGGCATCGCTTCCAACTCCATGCCTGCCTCGTGCAGGTGCACAACGGCGCGCGCCAGGCGGTGGGTATGGGACGCGAACGCCAACACGACAGCCAGACGTGCGGGAGTCACTCGACTGCCTCTGCCGACCGACGTCTGGACCGGCCTGCCGTCCCAGATCACCAGCAGTTCGTCGAGGACGCCCCACAACTCCTCGACACGGTCGCCTTCGACACTTTCAGACATCGTTCGACCCTAATCTCCTGAGGGTGAACTGACTTCTGGATATCGGGCCGCCGCGCGAGCTCCCTGCACACGATCGGGTGACCTCGTCGCGATACGGGGGAGCGGTTGGACAGTCGTCGTACGCTCCTGCCCGACAAGCGGATGCTCCATGGGCGAGCTGGCGGGACGGGACGCGTTGTGGAAGCTGGGGACATGGCGGCGTGGTTCGCCGCCGCGATCGCCGTGATCGCGGCGTTCATCGCCATGAGCAACGCGAATTCGGCCAAGACCCAGGCCGGTGCCGCCCTGCGGCAGGCCGCCGAGGCGACGAAGGCCCGCGAGGCCGCCGAGGCGCAGGTTGAAGAAGCGCGCAAGTCAGTGAAGGCCGCAGAGGAACAGGTGGAACTCGCGAGACGAGCGGCCGAAGCCGCTGAACGGTCAGCTCGTGCCGACGAGGGAGCGATCGCACTTGCGGCCAGGCAGGCACACGAGGCCGCCGGGCCGAAGTTCACCGTGACCCGCGGGAAAGGCGCCATGCCGGCGAGTGAGATCAAAGTGGCGTTGACCGAAGGCCCCGCTTTGGCAGAGGTTACCGCGTACCTGCGGGGTCGGGGCGCGGACGAGGTAGTCGGCTTCGCGCTCAACCCGAACGAAAGCGAGCCCGCAAAGGAACTTGGTCTGGGCGCGATGCACAAAGGTGACACCCAGACCTTGTTCGTGTTCGGAGGGCCGGATGATGGCGCTATCACCCTGGCGATCGAACTCCGCTGTGTAGCCGAAGACGAGACCGTCGAACCCTGGTTCGCCACCGAGACCGTCCAGTTGGTTCACCCTGTGCGGTTTGTGAGACCTGCGGCTGCACGAGCCCCTCGCAACACCAATCCGGCGCGTGGGCTCTTCCGGGGCCCTCGCGACTACGACTAGGACTACCCCGCTGGTCGGGCGATTGGTCAGTACTGCTCAGGCAAGCAGCTCGATGGCAAGGATTTCGGCGTCGAGCTGCTTCAGGTCGATCCGGAGGCCTTCCAGGAATCGTACGACGTTGCCTCGGTGGAAGATCCCGTCGCGGCACAGTGTCAGGTGCAGCACCGTGCGGACCGTCAACGAGCGTGATCATGGGGACGTGGCGTAGCGACACGGCGTCCGCGGTGGGCGGGACGCGGAAACATCGTCTCGCGCGACCTGGCACCGATAGTCGATCCCCACCGCACCGTCCACACGGGACGATGAATCGGCCACGCTACGATCCTGTGACATCCAGCCAGGTCACTGGATCGTGGCGCGCCTCTCCAGTGCCGGACCGCAAGTGACCGGCATCGTCCAGGATTGAACCCGGTCGCCGGTCGCGGCCGGTTCGGACATCGCGGCGACCAGGACCTCGTGCAACGGCCACCCGTCGGCCAAAATCTCGCCGACTTCTCTGGATCGTGGCGATCCGATGGCACGGACATGTCGACCGCGAGTCCGGCCATATCCCAATGTCGAAATACCGGCTGCGATCCGTCGACCGCGCCTCAGCTCGAACGCACGATGAAGCTGTAGCCGGAAAGCTGGAGACCTGCCGGGAGGGTGACGACGATCCGACCATCGACCAGTTCGGCTTGAACGTCCTCGGGTGATAGTTCGAGCGCCTGGGCGGCCTCCAACCGGGTCACCAACAATCTCAGCGCGACTTTGTCGGGTTTCCCGATGTCCGTCAGAGGAAGGGCGTCGACGACGTGCACATGACGCGGGGCCGCTGCTGGTTCGGCCACGTGCGCGGAGCCGTACATGCGAAGCACTTCTTCTTCGACGGGCGTCGAGAGGGTCACGAAGGCCACAGGAACTTCCCCTGCATGGCGATCCGGCCTGCCGACCGCACTGGCGGCTGTGACCGCCGGGTGTGAGAGCAGAGCTTCCTCCACCGTGGTCGGGTCGATGTTGTGGCCTCCACGGATGATGACGTCCTTCGCGCGGCCGGTCAGGAAAACGAAGCCGTCAGGGTCGATGTGGGCGAGATCTCCGGTATTGAGCCAGCCGTCGTCGAAGACGCCCATGGCGTCGAGGACGGGGCCGTCGGCGGTCATAGCCTTGAGGTAGCCGGGGAAGACAGCGGGCCCCTTGATCTGGAGGACGCCGTCAGGCCCGGTGCGAACCTGGGTGTAGGGCAGACGCTGCCCCACCGAGCCAGCCCTCGGAAAGTCGGGGAAGCTCCGAGCAGACGCGCAGGTCCCCTCTGTCAGACCGTAGCCCTCACAAAGGATGACTCCAGTCCGCTGCTCCCATGAGATGCGGACCGACGGAGGAAGTGCGGATGCCCCGACCACTGCTACCTGCAGGCTGGTGATGTCCGCATCGACGGGGACCTGACTGAGAGCGGAGTAGACGGTGGGCACCGCCGACATGGCTGCGATGCGGTATCGCTCGACGAGCTTCCAGAAGACGCCGTAGAGCGCGCGGTCGCGGTAGCCGGCCGGCCCTGCCCATACGACGGACTGACCACGCAGAAGTGGTGCCAGGGTGGTGATGATGAAGGCGTTCACGTGGAATAGGGGCAGGGCTCCGAAGAGGATCGCGTCCGGAGCCAGCATGCTGTTAGCGGCGACCATCCAACTGTCGGTGACCTCGTTGGCGTGTGTGTGGGCAGCGAGCTTCGGCGCGCCGGTTGTCCCCCCGGTATGGAAGTAGGAGGCAATGTCCTCTGACCTGGGGGCAGGCACATCGAGTCGGTCGGCGGGTTGCTCGCCTGCAAGGTCGGTGAGGTGCGCCATCACCAACCCAGGCACGCCGCCTAGCGGTGGCGGACTGCCAGCGGCTCCGGTCGGGCGCAGAGCAAGCAGCGCATCGAGGCCGAGTGTCTCTGCCACGGACTTGGCCGATTCCCAGACGCTGCTGTCTAGCTCTGGCCCGGAGGCCACCAAGACCCGCGCTCCCGATCGGGTCAGCAACCCGACGATATGATCAACCGACAGGTCGGGATTGACGGGTTGAGCCGCGGCCGCAGCCTGCGCCCCGAGCAGCGCCGCCGGCAGGTCCGAGGTGTTCCTGCTGAGAAGGGCGACGGGGCTCGTCCTCGATGCACCGAGGCTTGCGAACAGGTTGGCTACTTGCGTCACCTGACGCGTCAACGCCGAGAACGTCACCTCGACGGACTGCTGGTACTGCGCCGCGCTCGGAATGACCCTCATCGCTATGCGGTCGGGCCAGAGTTCTCCCGCACGCCGGACGACGTCGTAGGTGGTTATGGGTAGGCCACGTCGTTCGAGAGGTATGGCCTCGATCATGTCGAGGTCACCTGGGTTGTCGTAGCGTGGCCAGAGCAACTCCTCGTGCGCTGGTACGTCTGGCGTGTGGCCTGCTGCTTGACTGGCAGCCGACTGGTCGGATTCTGTTCGCTGAGGGCTCGGCACCCCGGGGAAGGGGGCTTCGCTTACGTGCATGGGCTCAGGCACGTCGTCACCGTTCTGTCGAGATCGGCTGGGAAGTCGCTGGCGCGACGACTCGGTTGGCCTCCGAAAAGTGCCGGTTTCGGTTCGCTGACACGAGCGAGGCTCAGTCGGCGAGTCCGTTGCTCTCCGTGCCGAGGGCGCCCTGCATCAAGTCGCATGCTTGACCCCGAGTCAGGGATACAGGCGTCGCGCGTGGATGCGCTGGCGCGCGCCGCCCGCCGCTCTGAGGGCAGACCGGAAGAACCCGGCCTGCCCTCAGAGCGCGGGATGTCGAGCGCTAACGGCAAGCGAGCAGGCTCAGGTGCCGTCAGGCCAGGGACGTGAGACCCAGCTCTGCCAGGCGGTCCTTGTGCTCCTCGAACCAGGCGGCCTCGGTGCCGGGTACCGGGTAGATCAGGCCCAGTTCCATTGAAGCCGCCGCGTCGATCTCATTGATGGCGAGAATGACGTCGGCGATCGACAGGCCGGTGATCTTCAACCACGAGTCGGACAGATCGCGCATGATCTGCTGCTTCACCTCGATTGTGCGGCCCGCTCGGATGGTGCCCACGATGGCGGACATCTGTGACGGCTTGCCTGCGCTGAACGTCCTTCCGGGTGCCAGGTCCCTGAATAGGACGTTGACGAACAGTTCGGGTGCGCCGGTGTTGGAGCAGTGAGCCTTGACGACCGCGGTCGCGATCTCCTGGCGCTGCTCGTCGTTCAGCGTGCCCTCTGTGGTGACGACTTCGTACACGGGCATGACAGATCTTCCCCTCGATGTGGTGCGGCAATCGGACGCCGATGTCGGGTGAGTTGTATGATGAAACTTGTTCGCTCACCGTAACCAAGTTTCATGATGAAACTCCACTGCCTTGAAGGGAGTGTGACGTGACTCTCATTGAGTCGGTAGGTCTTCTGCGGCTTCGTGAACGCTTCGACCGCCCGCCGGCGTCGCCACCGGGGTCCTCGACCGGAATGCCTGGCCACAACCCCAGGCACAGAACGGTCAGCTTTTTCCTCGACCCACGCCCTCCGCTCCCCAAACCGCCCAGCGTTATGAGCGGCAGGGGTGTCGCGCACCTGCTCGATGCGGCCATGGGCTCGGTCGCTCAGTCCGAGTTGGATGAAAAGCGGAGCGACGCGACCGCGGAGCCCCACGTGAACTACACACGCGTCGCGTCACTCCACGGCTCGACGGTCGTAACGACCGGCACCATCGTGAATCGCGGTCTCCACATCGTGACGGCAGATGGCAGAAACGCCGAGGAGGGGTTGGTCGCGCACGGGACGACCGCCTGCATCGTCTTGGAGGCACCGTGAAACGCATCGACACCTCAGCCTGGCCGTGCACGATCGCCCGCGCCGGTGCGATCTTCGGCGACCATTGGAACGTGCTGCTGCTCCGTGAGGCGATCTACGGCAGCAAGCGATTCGAGGAGTTCCAGAAGGCATTGAACATTGCACGGAACATCCTCACCGATCGGCTGAACACGCTTGTAAGCGAGGGCCTTTTCGATCGAACCACCCAACCGGAGCGACCAGATCGGTATGAGTACGTTCTCACCGACAAGGGTCGGGACACCTACCCCGTTCTGCTTACTATGGCGACTTGGGCGCGGTCGTACATGCTCGGCCCCGATGAAGATCCTTTGATCTTCGAGCACCTGACCTGCGCCCACGACTTCGATGCGGTGGCCGCATGCTCGCATTGTGGCGAGATGCTGAGCTTGGATCAAATAGGCGTGCGATGGGGGCCTGGCCATCCCGCCTACCATCAGCCGTCGATCTCGGACCGGGTTGATTACGACACGGGCGCCTAGGGGTCTGAGTTGTTGATTCGTTGGCAGTATCGAGCCAGGTTGTCGAGGATCTTGTCGGCGGTCTTAGTCCGGACACACGGTATCGGAATCTCATTCCAGGCCTTATCCGCGCGTCGGCTTCGAGGTCGGCGACGCTGCGGTGAGCGCTACGACGGAGTGTTCGGTTGGTCGACTCAATGAACCATCGCTTGACCAAGTTACGCGTCAGCTCCACTGATGAATTGCTCGATCTTGGCGATGATCCCTGATCTGGACCGGGGACACGTCTAGTGATTCCAAGCTTCACACGGAGTCAGGTGCGCAGATCGCGGAGTTTCCGGCGAAGCGCGTCCCGCTCAGCGCTAATCTGGTCGTGATCGCTCGAGTCGGCGGGCGCGCCGGGCTCGGACTTTGTGCTTGCCGAAAACTACATCCGTGCTGGTCAGGCGGCGGGGTGGTACTCGTTGAGGATGCCGCCCAACCGTTGTCGTCGGCGGACGTCAAAGTCGGTGATCTGGGCTTGGTCGGTGATCGGTGGTGGCATCGGGTGTAGTGGTCGTGCGTTGGCGATGCCTTGGTGGGGTCGGTGGGTGTTGTAGAACTGCTCGTACTCACGTAGGGCGTGCAGCAAGTGTCGTTGGTTCCAGATGAGGGTGCGGTCAAGGAGTTCGTGGCGGCAGCTTTGGATCCACCGTTCCATGATCGAGTTCATCCGCGGGATGCGGACACCGCTGAGGACAACCCGGATGCCCGCGTCGGCGAGGACAGTGTCGAACAGGGCGGGGAACTTCCCGTCGCGATCACGAATCAGGAACCGCACGGAGTTGCCCGCGTCGTCGAGGTCCATCACGAGGTTCTTCGCGGCCTGGGTGACCCAGGCCGCGGTCGGGTGTGCGGTGGTGCCCATGATGCGGATGCGGCGGGTGGTGTGTTCGATGACCGCGAGTACGTACAGGCGGGCGCCGCTTAAGGTCGGTACTTCGAAGAAGTCGCAGGCCAGTAGTGCTTCGGCTTGGGAGCGGAGGAAGTCCGCCCAGGTAGTGGAAGTGCGATCGGAGGCTGGGTCGATTCCGGTGTCCTTGAGGATCTGCCACACCGTGGACGCGGCGACCGTGATGCCAAGCACGAGTAGCTCGCCGTGGATGCGGCGGTAGCCCCAGGTGCGGTTCCCTCGTGCCAGGCGGAGCACCAAGAGCCGGATCGAGCGTACTGTCCGTGGTCGGCCGGGGCGTTGGGGGCGGGACTTGGCCGCATGGCGGCGGGTGAGCAGGTCCCGATGCCAGCGCAGTACCGTTTCCGGGCGCACCGGCAACCGGAACTGACGAAGCACTCTTACCGGGAGCCGGTGCAGCAATGCCGCGAGGAACGCCCGATCGATGGGGGAGAACCGCAGTCGAGTCTTGCCCAGTTGGCGTTCCAGCATGGTGATCTGGTGCCGTAGTACCAGGATCTCTACGTCATTGTCCCGGTGGCTCATGGGGAGCAGGCGTAGTAGGGCGAATGCGTTGGTCACGCTGAGGTAGGCCAGCCGAAGCAGCATGGCTGGTCATCATGCCGTGCTCGTCCACAGCAGCGTGATCAAGACTGCATCCGTGCATGGTCTCGGCGGACCCTCTGTCACCTGCGCGGATGAGGTTTTCGGCAGGCACAGCCACCAGCACCAAGATCCATCTCGCCTGCGACGGCCACGGCCGACCACTGTCGATCGTGCTCACCGGCGGCAACGTCAACGACTGCACCAGGTTCGACCAGATCATGGCCGGAATTCGGTTTCCTCGGCCCGGTCCCGGTCGACCGGCCACCCGACCCGCACGGGTAATCGCGGACAAGGGCTACTCCACCCGAGCCATCCGCGCCCACCTGCGACGCCGCGGGATCCCGACCACGATTCCCGAACGCCGCGATCAGCAGGCCAATCGCCTACGACGCGGTCGGGCCGGTGGCCGACCGCCCGTTTTCGACCGCACCACCTACAAGCGCCGCAACGTGGTGGAACGGTGCTTCAACCGGCTCAAGCAGTTCCGCGCCATCGCCACTCGCTACGACAAGACCGCGATGTCCTACCGGGCGGTGATCGACCTCGCGACACTCATCCTCTGGCTTTGAGGACAAGCCCTAGCGGACCCCGGAGGTGAACCCGAGCAGCGCCTGCATCACCGCGAGAGTGACCAGTTCTGCGTCGGTGAGCCGGGGTTTGACCCCGATCTTCGGCTGCCATGGCGCTAACCCTGCTGCCCCTGCCGGCAGATTCTCGGTTCTGACACCGAGTGCGGTCGCGAGGGTGTCCACTTCATGCGTCACATAATGTTCATGGACACCCTCGTCCCATGCCTCGGTCCAGGACCACCCCTTGGAATCAACCATCCAGAGGAAGTACTGACACAGGGGCACAACACCCGCAAGTGCGCAGGAGGCGCCGGCGTGCGCACCATCGACTGATCGGCGTCACCAATGGTGGCTGCATGTGCCGCGCGGTCCGTTCGAAGGCCGCGCAAACAGCTGCATGTCCTCTCGCCGACCTCGCTGACTCAGGTCATCAAGGACCGCGACGACGGTGATTCTCGGACCGGCCTCGCAGACGCGTGGGCACTTGCGCGGCCGGACGGTCACTCGGCGACGATCGAGCCGCTGCGCGGGTAGATGCGGTAGTTACGGCCGGTTCCATTGTTGTGGACCCGGATCTCGTCGCCCGCGACGCCATCGAGATTGGCGTAGTTCAACAGCGACCACCAGGTTCCGAACGTGTTGGCGCCGTTGATGAACTGCACGCTGCCGGAGCGCGGGTAGATGATGTTGATGTTGCCGTCGCTGCGGGCGACTGCGATCTCGTTGCCGGTGGTGCCGTCGAAGCCGCGTACGCCGTCGGACAGGATCGCGTACTGGGTGTTGATGGCGTAGTTGTTCGTCGACCCGGTGACGTAGCTGTAGATGCTGATGTAGTTGGGCAGGATGAGTACGAGTTCGGCGCCTGCGGTGCCGTTCATGTCGCTGACGCAGTTGGGGATGGCCGGGTCGTTGCAGATGGCCCAGCTGCCGCCGCTGACCGGCGTGCTGCTCATGCTGCGGGTGCGGTCGTTGTAGACACGCAGCGCCGAACCGTTGGCGATCGGGATTTCAGCACCGGGTTGGCCGTCCAGGTCCTTGATGCCGTAGACGGCGATCGCGTACGTACCGGACATCGGCGTCGAGCTTGCGCTGCGCGAGCTATGGTGAACGATGCGCAGCGCGTCCGAGGCGACGATGGCGATCTCCGCGCCGGGTTGGCCGTCGAGATCGGTGATGCCGCCCGGCGACGCGGCCCAGGAACCGCTCATCGGGTAACTGTAAGTGCTGCGCGAATTGTGGTTGATCACCAGCAGGGAGCCGCCGCGGTTGATCGGGATTTCGGCGCCGGGTTGGCCGTCCAGGTTCGCCACGCTGGTGAAGTCGCCGTACAGAAGCGACCACGAGCCCGTGCTGATCTGGTAGTTGTAGCTGTTGCCATTGGTGCTCGTGACGGTGATGTACGAGCCGTTGTTGTAGACCTGCTCGGCGATGCCGTCGCCGTCGAGATCGGCGCTGCCCATCAGGATGCCCTGGGCGAGCGCGACGCCGGGAAGACAGACAGAGGCTAACAGGGCCACGATGAGTGGCATGAAGCGGAACGAACGTTTCACGGGTGCTCCTTGATCGAGATGCTGATGCGCGGAAGGTGACGCATCCGGGGACGACAGGTGAACGATCACCTAGTCATCCAGGCCTGAGGTTCGCGTAGTCCCCAGTTCCTGGCCTGTGAGTGGTTAGTACTACAGCCGCATAGAGCGATGCTGTTCGGTGAGTCGTGGGCACCGGGACAACCGATGCTTGGTCGACTTGGGTGTGCTGAGCATAGAGCTGGAGGTGACGGTCTGATCGGGGATAGCTGCGGACGATCGCCTGGCGCGGTGGCGGGCAGAGTCTGAGGACATGTTCGCTCTGGTCGCGGGCCGGTTCGCGCAGGCGGACTCGCGCCACAGGGCCGGATGTCCTTGCTGGGAATGCCGCAGCGGTCGCACGGCACGACAGCACTCGCCAATGATCTGTTCACGAACGCACGTTGTCAGTGCGCGTATCGTCGCGCCAGGCCCGTGCGGGTGATGTCGATTCCGCTCTTCGTGGCGGCTGCCGACGTTCCTGGGTATCTGTCTGGGGGCCTGGACGCCGGCCTGCTCGGCGATCGTTCAGGATTTCTCCTTGGCGACTGCCGGAACCGGTGACACGGATCGACTTTTGGACCGACATTGACCACCTTGACTTGCCACTAGCTGAGGAGGAGGTCCGGCCCGCCCGCGTTGTGGTCGGCGCCCACCTCGACCTTGATGGACTGGCGATCCGACGGCGTCAGCCCGAAACGGGCGGCGCAGGTGAGGAACGTGCGTTCGGCTTCGGACTGCACAGTGAGTACGGGGTTCTTCATCAGATCGGACCGGCCCTGCACCAGTAGTGCCGAGCCGTTCGCCAGGGCGGTGGCATTGCGGTAGCGGTTCAACGCTCGCGTAGCATTCCGCCGGGGTTCGCACCATCTTCACGGTCAGCCCGCTGTCGAGCAGCAGCCGTCGCCGGAACGCCTCCTGACGATCCCCGAACTCCGGATCCCGGAATAACGCCCCCGGCCCCTCAGCCTCCTCGTCCAGCACGAACACCAACCGCGGCTTGCCCAACTCGGTGGCCGCCTCAAACTCCAGCTCGGTGTAGGACAACGCCGGCCGATCCGCCACCGGCGACCCGTGCCGGAAATCTGCCACCAGCATGTACACGTCACAGCCGGCCACTCGCTGACGGCACCTGGCGGCCACCTACTGAGCAGTGGGTGACGTGGGGCGGGCGATCCCGTTGTTCGAGGCCGCTCTCGTAGACAGCGAGCGGGTGCTGGGACCCGACCACCCCACAACCAGGGCCATCCGCTCCAACTTTGACGCGGCGCGATTGACGTAAAGCCGTCACGGTGCGGTTGGTACGGAATCGGTCGACGGTAGCGCCGAACGTCTGCACATCGGCATGACAGCGCATCTGGCCGAACGTGCTCCATGCGGCATGACAGGACGTTCGTGAAGGCGCGACCGAGGATGGTCGCGCGGTACCCGCCGTTCGCACGTGGTCGCGTGGTCAGGATTTGGTGGTTTTGTCGATCCATGCCTGCAGTGCGGTGGCTTCGTCGTGCTGGTCGAGGTCACGTAAAACCGCAACGAGGTTGCCCGCTGTGCCCAGAGTGTCGGGGTGGTCTTCGCCGAGTACGTGGCGGTAGCGGGTCAGGGTGTCCTCGTTGAGTTGGCGTGCGGCTTGGTGTTCACCCAACTCCGACAGGTCGAGTGCGAGGTTGTTGGCGGAGCTGAGGGTGTTGGGGTGGTCTTCGCCCAGGACGTGGCGGTAGCGGGTCAGGGTGTCCTCGTCGAGTTCGCGTGCCGCTCGGTAGTCGCCCAGAGCGTTGAGGCGGAGGGCTAGGGAGGTTGTTGCGGCGAGGGTGGTGGTGTGGTCAGGTCCATGGTGGTCGTGGGCGAGTCGATGTGCGTACTGGGCGTGGGGAAGCGCTTGACGGGGTTGCCCACTGGTCTGCAGGTAGCTGGAGATGCCGTTGAGCAGGCTGACGAGGGTGCCTTGGTGGGCTGTGAAGAGATCGTGACGGTCGGGTGAGGTGGTGGTGAGCAGGTGGGGCAGCAGTCGCTGCCACCGTGGCCACACCGCCGGGTTGTTCCACGGATCCTCGGGACGGCCGCGATGCAACAGCAACGCGGCCGTGACTGGCCAACCGTTCCTGGGTGCGGTGTGTGGGAGCGGGGGGGCCTGTGGGGATGGTGCGGAGTAAGGCGGCGGGGATGCGGTGCAGCAGCAGGCTGTCGGCGTCGATGCGTGCCAGGGCGCGTTCGCGGAGCAGTCGCATGGTGTCGGCCATGGCCAGCGGGTCGGCGGTGACGGTGGCCAGTGGTTCGGGGAGCAGGTCGGGGTGGTTGGTGATGAGGGTGAGGGGTACGGGTTGGGGGGCGAGCCAGGCCAGCAGGGTGAGCAGTTGCAGCGCGGCGGGATTGCTCGAAGTAGCGTTGCTCTCCTCGCCGACCACACCCGGACTCGCAGTGAGGAGGAGCGATGCCCAGGCACGTGATCATCGGAATGGATCTCCATAAGAGATTCGCGACGATCGAGATCATCGACGACCGTGAACGCGTTCTTAATACTGGCCGGTTCGGGACAGACCACGACGGCTACCGTCAGATGCTCGCAGTCGGGCGCGCTCACCCCGATCGGACGTGGGCCATCGAGGGCTGCAACGGTATCGGCCGACATCTCGCTCAGCGCCTGGTCGCCGACGGAGAGACCGTGGTCGACGTGCCGGCCAAGTTGTCGGCAAGAGCGCGGGAGTTGTCCACCGGCCAAGGTCGTAAGGCGGACTGGGTCGACGCACTCGAAATGAGCGACGAGGCATGAACGACTACGAGTCTATGAAGCCACCGCCAGTATCACGTCGGCCAACGAATGACCTCGATCGACTTCGACATTGGCACTAGGGCGATACAGTCACATTTCCCCCGAAACGAATGGGTATGAGCCGTGTTTCGGCTTCTCGGAGAGTCGGCGTACGCGGTCGGCGTCTTCGTGGCGTTCCTGTAACCGGTACAGTTCTGCGGCCTCCGACCACACTGAACGCGCGCGGTCATGCCGCCCCGAGGCTGCGTACGGATGACCGATGTTGTCCAGGGTATTGGCCTCCTCGTAGCTGTTACCCAGCGTGCGGAACAGTGCAAGCGCTTGGCGGTAGTAGTCGATGGCCAGGTCATGGTCGCCAGTGCGGTGAACGATATAGCCGAGGCTGTCCAGCGTCGCGGCTTCGCTCTCAGGGTGGTGGTCGCGGCGGCTGAGGGCGAGCGCTGCCTCGCAATGCGTGCGGGCCTGTTCGTAGTCGCCCAATTGAGCGGCACACCAACCGACGTTGTTGAGCGCCTGGGCTTCTCTCACCGGGAAGTCAAGGGTTTGGTAGAAGCGCAAGGCGTGAGTGGCGTGCTCCAGCGCACGCCGGTTGTCATTATTCTGGTCCCAGGCCCAGGAGAGCGCCTGGTGGGCATCGGCTTGGCTGGCGAGGTCGCCGTTGTGCTCGGCCAGGGTGAGAGCCCGCTGAAGATGGTCGACGGCATCGTCATGCTGGCCGATCAGGGTGTAGCCGTCCCCGAGTTGCCTGCACGCGAGGGATTGAATGGCGGTGTCCGCGACGCGTTCGGCGGCTGCGAGCGCGGCCTGCCAGACGGTGAGCTCGTTGTCGCCGTACCCCCGTCGGCGATGGTAGATGTGCAGGCACGACGCCAGCTGCCACGTGGACCGGTACCAGCCGTGGGTCTCGGTGATCTGCTGAGCGGCCAGCAGGCAGGCGTGTTCGGAGTCGAACCACGTCATGGCGGCCGCCGCGTCGACCAGCATGTGGGGGTGGGCGACCGAGTTCGGCGGGTCGAACCAGGTCAACTGGCGGATGGGGTCCAGTAGTCCATCCGCGGCGTGGGCGGTGTGCAGGTAGAAGTCGACCAGTCGCCGCAGTGCCGGGTTGCCGTCCTCTGCTCGTTGCGCCGCGAACAGACGGATGAGGTCGTGCATCCGGTATCGGTTGGGCCGGTGTTCGTCTACGAGCGACGCTCGCCTCAGGGTGCGCAGCACGGCGCGGGTTTCGCGCGTAGGCAGGTTGGCGAGGTTGGTTGCGGCATCGAGGCTGATGTCCGGGCCCGGCGCGAGACCGAGCCAGCCGAACACCGCTGCTTGTTGAGGAGTCAGGGCGTGGTAGGACCAGGACAACACTGCGGCGAGGTTCGTGGCCGGGTCACCCGTGTCCAAGGCGTCGAGTCGAGCGTCGCGGAGTTCCGCCGCCAGCGCGTTGAGCGGGAAGTCGGGATGAGCGGCGGCCCTGCCCGCTACGATTCCCAGCGCCAGCGGCAGTCCAGCG